>OCHV01000502.1_pt1 | contig 31696 bp, 27 predicted proteins | sample 1538461 | NCBI WGS metagenome assembly OCHV01 (sample SAMN04571692, study PRJEB22368) | human gut metagenome | biome: human gut; material: stool | host: Homo sapiens | place: Luxembourg | collected 2012-08-03 | reverse complement strand
TCACTTGCAAGTCTCGCAAAAAAATACGGTTGCAGATCGCTTGAATCCTGATGTTTTAGCGAAGCTTAAAGCTATGCGTGACGGTCGATAAGTTAAGGCTTCAACGCGCGGTGTTTGTTTGCGTTTTTTACGTTATCCATCAGTATTTTCAAACAACGCTGAAATCATTATTTCTTTTTATATAAATGGTCATAATCAGTATTTTTGTCATGCCTTATCACTTCGGATTCATTCCTTTCATGCCTATAATTAAAGAATGTAATTAATTTAAGCTATAAGCCTGGCAAGGGGTTATAGCTTGCAATTCTCAGGCGTGTGAGTAACGCAATGCGTTAGGGGAAACGCATGGTTGTTGCCAAGGCGTATAAGCGCAAAAGCTTAGCCTGAGAAGGAGGGAGAATCGCATGAAGCCGCTCGAGGGAATTAAGGTTGTTGATTTAACTACCTACATGGCAACGCCCGCAACAGGCCGCGTTCTTGGCGAATGGGGCGCCGATGTTATCAAAGTTGAGGCCGCAAAGGGCGATCCGCTGCGTGTAACGCAGGCAGCAGTATTCAATATGCCTATGTCAGATGAAGAAAATCTTGCCTTTGATATGTGCAATTTGCACAAGCGTTTTATTTCGCTGAACTTAAAGAGCGAAGTAGGTGCCGAAGTAATGGATAAGCTGCTTTCTGAAGCGGATGTTTTCATTACGAATACTCGTACAAAATCGTTGCGTAAAATGGGTCTGGATTGGGAAACGCTTCACGCAAAGTATCCGCGTTTGATTATGGGTCATGGTCTTGGCTACGGCAAAAAGGGAGCCGAAAAGGATGATCCTGGTTTTGACGTAACCTGTTATATGGCTCGCGGTGGCGTATTTGGTACCACAGTCAATCGTGGGGACTCTCCTATGATTCCAACCAACGGCTATGGAGATTTGCAAGCGGCAATGTTTTTGGCGGCAGGTATTTGCGCAGCAGTTATCGGGCGTGAAAAATCTGGTGTTGGCGATTATGTAACCTGCGCTTTGCAGCATGCGGGCGTTTATGCACTTATGACTGGCATGATTTCTGCGCAGTATGGCAATCCTTATCCAAAGAGCCGCTTAGAGGTTATTTGTCCTTTCAATAATGTATATATGACTGGCGATGGCAAATACCTGGCAATGTGCGACCCTGAATACGATCGCGACTACAACAAGATTATGGGTCTTATTGGCCGCGACGATTTAATTGATGAACCTCGTTTGGTTAATTGCAACAAGATGAATGAGGCGGGCTTAAATCCTGAAGTGGTTGGTATTTTAGATGAAGCACTTGCTAAGATGACCGCGGCTGAAGCACTTAAGCTCTTTAAAGACGCGGGTATTCCTATTGAGCTTTGCCAAACCCCGCTCGATGTCTATGAAGATCAGAATGTTTGGGATAACGATTACCTGGTCAAGATTCACTATCCTGAAGCAGATCGCAACATTCCTACGGTGCCTATCCAGTTTGAATCCGAACCTGCTCCTGTATTCACGCCAACTGATAAGTTGGGAAGCTCAACGGTAGCAGTTATGAAGGATTTGGGTTATACCGACGAACAGATTGAAGCTGCTATGGCCGATGGGTCTGTTTGCGGCCCTAAGACCTTGGATGAATTGGTTGGTTAGTAGTTTGTATGACTTTTGTAAGAATGTCGTATACGAATACCTAAGTTCTTGCATGGTGCGTTCAGCTTGCTATACTACAAAGGCTGCAAATTTGTAGGAGTGTGCCCATTTGCCATAGGGCACCCTTCTTCAAGAAACCGCATTCGGCAAGAGGCTGTATGTGGGGCAGTAGTAAGTATTTCGCATGCGTGGCGGACCTGATTTCGCCAGTGATCATGAAAAATGCTTGAGCAATACGTTTAATGCGCCTATCAAAATGTTGTAACGGTAACGGTTGCAACAAGAAAAAGCGCAGGCGGCACAGGTGTTTGATTGATTGCGAATAAAGGAATGAACCCACGCAGAGGTTTAACGAATGGAGAAAACATGGCAAAAATTACTATCAAGTCCTTGCTTGATGCAGGCACCCACTTCGGTCATCAGACCCGTCGTTGGAATCCTAAGATGAAGCCCTACATTTTCGGTAATCGTGGCGACATCTACATCATCGACCTTAAGGAAACCCTTTATGGTTTGGACGCTGCTTACACTGCAGTATCTCGTTGCGCTGAAAAGGGCGGCACGGTTCTGTTTGTGGGCACCAAGAAGCAGGCTCAGGAATCCATCGCTAATGCTGCTAACCGTTGCGGTATGCCTTATGTAAACGCTCGCTGGCTTGGCGGTATGCTGACCAACTTCGTTACTATCCGCTCTCGTGTTCAGCGCATGGAAGAGCTGGAAGCAATGGAAACCGATGGTCGCATGGATGTTCTTCCTAAGAAGGAACAAATTCTGCTTCGCAAGGAACTTGCTAAGTTGCAGACCAACCTCAACGGTATCCGCAACATGAAGAAGGTTCCTGATATGGTATTCGTTATTGATACCAATCGTGAACAGATTGCAATTCATGAATCTCATCGTCTGAACATTCCTATTGTTGGTACTCTTGACACCAACTGCGATCCTGACGACGTAGATTATGGTATTCCTGCAAACGACGACGCTATTCGTTCCGTTCGTTTGTTGGCAGACTTTATTGCTGATGCAGTTATCGCTGGTACGGGCGCTCCTGTTACCGTAGAGGATATGACTGCTGAAGCAACCGAAGAAGCTCCTGCTGACGCTCCTGCAGAAGCTGCAACCGAAGCTGCTGCAGAGTAACTTGTTCTTAAAGGAGAAAAAACGCCCTGCTTAAGCGGGGCGCCCCTATTGCCCGAAAGATTTTCTACAGTTTTTTCGGGCAGGTATAGAAAAAGGAGTGACAACATGGCACAAATCACCGCAGCTCTTGTAAAAGAACTTCGCGAGATGACTGGCGCTGGCATGATGGAATGCAAGAAGGCTCTTACTGAGGCTGAAGGCGACATCGATAAAGCAGTTGACGTTCTTCGTACCCACGGTCTTGCTGCTGCTGCTAAGAAGGCAGGTCGTGCTACTAACGAGGGTATGGTAATGGCTCTTGTTTCTGACAATGGTCAGGCAGGTGCTTTGGTTGAGCTTAACTGCGAAACCGACTTCGTAGGTATGAACGAAAAGTTCCATGCTTATGCTGAAAAGATTGCAACCGCGGTAATTGCTAATCAGCCTGCTGATATGGATGCGTTGAAGGTAGCTGAAATCGACGGCGAAAAGGTTGAAGACGTAGTAACTGATGCTATCCACACCCTTGGCGAAAACATTCAGCTTGCTCGTTTTGCTTATGCTGGTCAGCCTGAAGGCGCTGTTGCTAGCTACATTCATGGTGGCGGCAAGATTGGCGTTCTGGTTGAGTTCAAGCTGGGCGATACTTCCTTCGCTACCAACGATGAATTCAAGAAGTATGGTCGCGACATCGCAATGCAGGTTGCTGCTGCAAGCCCTGTAGCTGCTACGCGCGAGTCGGTAGATCCTGCAATCATCGAACACGAAATGAGCATCTATAAGGCTCAGGCTGCAGAATCTGGCAAGCCAGAAAACATTCAGGAAAAGATTGCTACTGGTCGTATGGAGAAGTTCTACAAGGAAAGCTGCTTGACCGAGCAGGCTTTCGTAAAGGATCCTGATCAGTCCGTAAATCAGTACACCGCTGCAGTTGCTAAGCAGCTGGGTACCACCATTGAAATTGTTGACTTCAAGCGTTTCATGCTTGGTGAATAAAGGTAGCAGTTTCTGATATATTCTTGCCTTTTGTTGGTAGTTATATCTTTTATAGAGCCACACGTAGTGTGGCTCTTTTTTATGTAATCACGGCCACTAAAAGATATACCGCTTGGTTGGATAATCAACCAATTAATTAATTAATTGGTTGGTTGACTGGTTAGTTGACTGATTGTTTGTCTGGCTTCAATAAGAAATATGTAACCTATATAAGACTTGAACGTATGGGCGTGCACTTATTTATAATAGGGAAGTTCGAAAAACCCTTCGTAGGCTTTTATGATGGCAAACACTATGCTTACGTGCGATGCCAATACAAACAATGGGCGTAATTTCGCATTATTGCAAGGGATTTTGCCAGAGCTTATTCGAAAGGATAGGTATGTCTGAAGAAGTAATTATTGTTCGCGAAACAGAAAACGTATCGGGTACCGTTCAAATAGGTGGCGCGAAGAATTCTGCATTGAAACTTATTGCTGCTGCTATTTTAGGGCAGGGTAAAAGCATTATTCATAATGTTCCTCATATTTCTGATACTGAAATTATGAGTGCAGTATTACGCAGTTTGGGTGCTGAAGTGTACTGGGAAAACAAATCGTTGGTAGTGGATACCACCAACGCCGAAGGCCATGAAACCCCCTATGAATTAGTTTCTAAGATGCGTGCCAGCATTTCAGTATTAGGCCCACTTTTGGGTCGTTTTGGCTGCGCTAAAGTTGCTATGCCGGGTGGTTGCAATCTGGGTGCTCGCAAAATCGATATGCACTTAAAAGTGCTTCAAGCCATGGGTGTTCATTTCAAAAATGAACACGGCTATTTGTATGCTTCAACCCCTCATGGACTTCACGCGGCCGATGTACTGCTTGAATTCCCCAGCGTAGGTGCAACAGAAAACATGCTCATGGCAGCAGTAGCGGTAGAAGGTACCTCTGTTATTGACAATGCGGCTCGTGAGCCAGAAATTGTAGACTTAGCAAACATGCTTAATGCTATGGGCGCTCATGTGGAAGGGGCGGGTTCGCCTACTATTACGGTACAGGGAGTGCCGCTTTCTGCCATGCATCCGTGTGAACACACTACGGTGGGCGACCGCATTGAGGCAGGTACCTATTTAACGGCAGGTGCGCTTTTAGGCGGTCCGGTTACGGCAGAAGGAATTGATCCTTCGTTTTTGCGCATGGCTATTATGAAACTTGAACAAATGGGTTGCGAGGTTACCACAACTGATAACTCCATCACGGTTTATCGGGATAAGCCCCTTCAGGCAGTGGATATTCAAACCCTTCCTCACCCTGGGTTCCCGACGGATCTTCAGGCGCAGTTTATGTTGCTTACGGCTCTTGCGCAAGGTAATTCGGTTATTTCCGAAAACATTTTCGAGAATCGCTTCATGTTTGCCTCTGAGCTTAACCGCATGGGTTCAAATATTACTGTCGAAGGACACCATGCACTCATCCAAGGGGTAGATAAGCTCCAGGGTGCTCCTGTTTCTTCGCCTGATCTCCGCGGTGGTGCAGCATTGGTTATTGCTGGTCTTGCCGCGGAAGGTGAAACAATCGTGCATGATATTTATCACATTGATCGTGGGTATGAAAATTACGTAGGAAAACTAAGCGCCTTGGGTGCTAAGGTTGAACGTACTACGCTGTAAACAAGACTACTTGCAGGATTAAGCATGTTTGGAAAACGAAAAGATACTATGCACGGACGTCCGTCTAGGCGAACTTCGCGTCGTCGTCAGGATGCGTGGTCGTCTTCGGTGGTGGGCTCCCATGCGCGTAGGCAGACTGGTTCTCATACGCACACCTCGCACACTTCAAGCAACCAACGACGTCCCTCTTCTCAGCGAGTACATACACGATCAGGGGAAATAAATCAGATTCACTTTCAGTCGCGATCGGTTGATGAACGTACTGCACGCCACCAAAGTGGTGGTTCGCGTACCGCCACGTTTATGCGCAGGCGGGATCGTGCGCGCTATGTTCTTATTGCGATTGTGGTCTTAGTGGTAGTTGCTATTGCTCTTACCTTGGGAAATTGCGCGTTCCGTGGATCGGTGTCTTCTTCCATGGCTCTTGATGATTCGGAAGTAAGCAATGCCCTTGTGGCACCTGCATCGGATACTGATCCTTTCTATATATTGCTCGCGGGTATTTCAGATACTGATCCTGCGGGGGACACTGCAAGCTACTTAGCGGTAATGCGTGTGGACGTGCCCAATAAAACTATATCGCTGCTTAATGTTCCCAGTGCCATTTCGGAAACGTATGAAAATGCGCCTGATTCAGCTACGATGCTTCGCGATGCGCCTTATGCAGCAAATGAGGGCGAATTGGTGCGGCGCGTTTCAAGTTTGATTGAGCAAGATATTAACCATTACGTTCGCATAACCGATAGCGATTTCGTTGCGTTAGTGGATGCGTTGGGCGGTTTGCAGGTAAACGTAGATACCTATGTGGATGATCCGACCGTTGGTACGGTGGTGCTTGATCCAGGTGAGCAAACGCTCAATGGAGAACAGGCTCTTACCTATGTGAGCGCAAAGAATTACAACAGTGGCTTTGAACAGCGCTCTTCTATCCAAAACCAAATTTTTACTGCTTTAATTGATGCGATCCAAGCCAAAGGTGGCATTGGGTTTGCGATGAATGCCGACACTATTGCAGGTAAGATTAAAACCGATATGAGCTACGATGTGCTGAATTCTATTGCGGGAATATATAGCGAAGCAACCATCCATACGGCAGTGGTTCCTGGAAGCGATATTACTGCGGGCAATAGTGTGTATTGGTCGGTTGCATCAACCTTCCCCCAGATGCTGGAAAAGTTCAAATCCGGTCAGGATATGGATATTTCCGTGGACACAAGTGGAGTAGACAAGGCTGCTGTTACTATTACCGTACTTAATGGCGCAGGTGTTGATGGCTATAGTGCGCAAGCAGCAGAAGTACTGACGAATAATGGTTACAAAATTGAAGAAACAGGTAACGCGGAATCTTTCGTTTATGATGAAACGCTTGTAATTTATCGCGAGGAAAAGGATAAAACAGCTGCCGAAGCCATAGTGCAAGCGCTCGGAACGGGACGAACCGTTTCTGCTGGTGTGTACTATTCGCTAAAAACCGATGTTCAGGTGGTAGTAGGTAAGGACTGGACCAATAATGCCTAATGACGAAACGCTCAGGCCGTCTTTGGAAAAAGGTTCACCTTGTAATGACTGCTTAAACAGCTGTTCTGGTGATTACTCTGTTGAAGATAACTTTGATCCGGTTGCCTATATTAACGAACCACGCTGGCATACCATGAGTTTAGGACTCAAGAGAACCCGTGAATTATTAGCACGATTGGGTAATTGCGTTTTGTGCATGTGGCGGGAACGAACGGAAAGGGTTCAACCTGTGCCTGCATGGCGTGTATTTTGCAGGCGGCGGGTTATAAGGTGGGGCTTTTTACCAGTCCTTATATCGAGCATTTCGAAGAACGTATACGCATTAACGGCGCTCCTATTTCTCGGGATGACTTGCGTGAAGTAACGCTTACTGTTCGTGATGTAGCAGAAGCAATGGATGAACATCCCACGGAATTTGAACTTATGACTGCGGTGGCGTTTCTTCATTTCGCACGTCAGGGCTGCGATATTGTGGTTGCAGAAGTTGGCCTAGGGGGACGACTTGATTCCACTAACGTTATTGAAGCGGTTGAAGTAGCCTTAATTGCACCTATTTCATATGATCATTGCGCCATGCTTGGAAATACCTTAACGGAAATTGCGGGAGAAAAAGCGGGCATTATCAAGCCTGGAATTTCGGTAGCAAGCGCTTCTCAGGAGCTTGAAGCGGCAGCGGTTCTTAAAGAAGTTGCCGAAGAAAAGGGCGCTCAACTTTGTTTTGTGAACAACGAAAGCGTTCAGGGTCCCAATAAAGATTTCTCCTATAGTTCGCGCAGGGGTGTTTTGTATGACCATCTTGCTTTGGGTTTAGTAGGAAGTTATCAGCGCTTTAATGCGGCATTAGCCATTGAAGGATGCGAAGTTCTTCATGAAAAGGGCTGGCATATTACTGAAGATGTCGTGTATGAAGGTCTTGCAAAAGCAAGCTGGCCAGGGCGTTTCGAGCTTATGAGTACTGCTCCTGATATTGTGGTAGACGGGGCGCACAATATTCATGCGGCACGCCAGCTTGTTCGTGAGCTGGACTTGCGGTACCCCTTGCGTCGCATCATTTTTTGTTTGGGGGTTATGGCCGACAAGGACCACAAAGAAATGCTAGAACGGTATGCCCCCATTGCTAAGGCGTTTGTGTGTTATGCCCCCAACATGGATCGTGCTTTGCCGGCGCATAAACTTGCAGCAGAAGCTATGACGGTATTAGCAGAATTACCAGAAGAAGATCACGGTCAAGGCTGTATTGTGCAAGCAGCATCGTCACCTGCACAAGCGGTGCAGGCGGCACTTGCCATGGCGGGAGAACATGATGTTATTTGCTGCTGCGGAAGTTTGTACGGCATAGCCGACATAAAAGCAGCTCTTGTTCGCGAACTGGCATCAGAATAGAACTTTGAATCTGTCAGCTTCATTTACCTTCGCAAACACTTCGCGCTTATTCGCTTTTCAAGAATGCTTGTGACGCAGCGGAAATGACGCACATTAGTTTATGCCATCCCTGGAATTAACAAAGCTAATCTAGGGCTGCGTCTTTTAAGGCATTCTTTCAAAGCGGTGCTCAGCGATGTTTGCTCATGCAAATGAAGCTGCCAGATACCTTAAAGCTTTTCAGAGAAGCAGCATTAATGAGAGATTGAGCGAACCAAGCGGGCACTGTTTTGCTGTGCTTTTAGCTTTATTTGATTTCGCAAATATGTGTTCTGCAAAAGAAGCTTACTAGGTTTCTTTGAAAGGTTCTCTGAAAACCATTTCTGTTATATGCGTTTGTAAAACGCATATCTTTAAAACATGAAGCAGTGAGCGCATGAGCTTGTAAGCTGCAAGCTTGCAAGCGAACAGCGAAACGGGAATCCTTGAAAGGAAACCTAGTAAGCTTCTTAAAAGAGCAAGATCTGTACTAAAATTCGCCAAAAGCCCGGTGATTACGCTTCGATATTTTGTGGAACATTCTGGGAGGTTTGCTAAACAGCACCTATAAACTCGCATCTGGGCACAGTATCCTTTATACTATTCAACTGTTGCTAAGTATCTCGATTGGGTTTGGGCGGCGCCATGTTTCGAACCTGGTCAGGTCCGGGAGGAAGCAGCCATAAGGGACCGCTGACGAGCGCCCAGGCCTTTTCGGGATACTTAAATGTTTCGCCGGTCACTATATGATCGGCGAAATTTGTTTTGAGCAAAGTTATACCGGATGTAACGGGAGTCTAATGGAATTCATCGACTTTATTCTGGGCCTTCTTCAGGATCCTCGTGGAGCTATAGCAGGTTGGATTATTGCCCTGGGTCCGATCTGGGTATATACACCACTGTTTCTTATCGTCTTTATAGAAACGGGATTGGTGTTTTTCCCTTTCTTGCCAGGCGATTCGTTGCTGTTTGCGGCGGGCGTTTTTTCTGCTGATGGTGGTGGGCTTACCCTTATTGTGTTCTATGCGGCTGCAATTCTTGGTAATACTTCCAACTATTGGATTGCCCGCTTGTTTGGTTCTCGCATCATCGACTCGGGCAAAGTAAAAGCACTTACTCCTGAGCGCATGGCAAAGCTCGATCATTTCTTTGATAAGTACGGTGGACTCACCATTGTTATCACGCGCTTTATGCCCTTTTTCCGTACCTTCGCACCTTTTATTGCAGGTACAGGACATATGAATTTTGCAAAGTTTACGTTCTTTAACTGCATTGGCGGTATTTCATGGGTTTCGCTTTTTGTACTGGTGGGATATTTCTTTGGCGGCGTTCCCTTTGTGCAGGAACATTTTGAAGTTATCGTTTTAGGTATCGTGGCGGTTTCGGTGGCTCCTGCGGTTATTGGTGCCGTAAAAGCTGCTCTTTCAGCACGCAAAAGTGGCACACGCGATTTTCAGGTAGAAACTGCTGCAGAAGCTGAACGCCTTGCTCGTGCAAAACATGCCAAAACTGAAGAGGATAACTAAATCATGGAGGCACTGTATCGTAAATATCGTCCTACTACGTTCAAGGATGTGGTGGGGCAAGAGCATATCGAAAGAACCCTCAAAAACGCCATTGAGCAAAATAAGGTTTCTCATGCCTATCTGTTTTGCGGACCTCGTGGTACCGGTAAAACCACCATGGCTCGTATTCTTGCCAAAGCGCTTCTTTGCGAAAAAGGCCCTACGGTGGAACCAGACGGAACGTGTCCGGAATGTGAGGCTATAGCACAGGGCACTCATCCCGATGTGTACGAGCTGGACGCGGCAAGTCGCACGGGTGTTGATAATGTTCGTGAAGAAATTATTGCGCGCGTGAATTATGCGCCGACGCGTGGTGCCTGGAAGGTGTATATCATCGACGAGGTTCACATGCTTACCAATGCGGCATTTAATGCCCTTTTAAAAACATTGGAAGAACCTCCTGCGCATATTCTTTTTATTCTTTGTACAACCGATCCTCAAAAGGTGCCTGACACCATTCAGTCTCGTTGTCAGCGGTTTGATTTTCATCGCATCTCAAACGAAGCAATTGTTTCACGTCTCGGGGCAATTTGCGTCGAAGAAGGGGTCGACTTTGAAGGCGAAGCGCTTGACTTAATTGCATATCGCGCTGATGGCGGCATGCGTAATGCGCTTACTTCACTGGAGCAACTTATCGCGTTTGGTGATGGTCATGTAACGCTCGAAGGTGCTCAGAACCTGCTGGGCTCTCTCGATGAAACCGACCTTTCAGAAATCATACTGGCTATAGGCAGACGCGATGCGGCAGCATGTTTTAACTGGGTGGCACGCTATGTGGAAACTGGTGCCGATCTTGCGCAATTTGTAAGCGATCTTTCAGAATACGTGCGCAACATGTATTTGCTTTCCATGGCAGGTATCGAGGTTGAAATCCCGGTGAATGAAGCCACGCGTAAAGCGATGGTCGATCAGCTTAAGTACTTCGGGCAAGAACGACTGAGCAGGCTTTTGGTCGTGTTGGGTGATCTTTCTAAAGAGCTTCATTCGTCAAGCAATCCGCGTTTGAGTTTTGAAATTGCGCTTACGCGAATGGTAAGGCCTGAATCGGATTTAACTATAGAGGCACTTGCTGAACGCGTTGAAGAGCTGGAGCGCAAAATAGCTTCAGGGCAAATTGGCGCAGTCACTTCAGTGTCTTCGGCTGCTGTTCCCGTATCGTCGATTGTGGATTCGACACCATCGGCTGTTGCTCAATCTGCGCAATCGGTTACTTTAGCGTCATCGACCGGTGCTTCGGCGCCATCGGCTGCTACTGCGCCTGTGCAATCGGCCACTACTCACCCTGCAATTCCGGCTCAACCGGCAGTATCGCAGGCACCATTACAACAACAGCAAGCTCAGCCTGCGCATCAGGTTGAAACTGTGGCTTCCGGTGCATCTGTATACCAAGCAGAACCAGTACTTTCAGGTCAAGTTGTGCATCAGGAGGCAGTGCCTACGCCAACCCAGCCTGCAAATCAGGTGTCGACATCGACGTCTCAAGTCACAAATCAGGTAGCAGCGACACCTCAGGCATCTGCTGCACCCAACGCAGCATTAGCGATAGACGTAACCAACCCAGCAGCAGTACAGCGCTTCTGGCATACCGTCACTTCATCGCTTCGTAAAGCTAATCCTGCTCGTGGCGTGTTGTTTATGAATGCGAAAATTTCGGGCGAATCAAACGGAAGCGGGTTAGTAGTAACTTTTGCGAAAGATAACGGGTTTGCTTATACCGCAGCTCAGAAGCCTGAGGTTCAGCAACTTCTTTCTCAAACTATTGATTCAGTTGCAGGAAGTCATATACCGTACCGTTTGGTACTCGAAGAAAGCGGGCAAGTCCAGGGTGGTATTGCTTCTACGGGAGTAGCTTCTGCGGCGCCAGCTCAAGCACAGGGAATGGGTAATCAAGCTGCCCAACCGCAAGGCTTTAGCAACCAGCCCACTCAAGCAAATCAGGCGGCCTCTCAGGCAGAGCGTGTACGTGCAGCAATAAAAGCAGCACAGGCAGCCAATCAGGCACCCCAAGCTACTAATCAAGCTGCTCAAACTGCCAATCAGATGCCACAGGAAGTTACTCATCAGACAACGCAATTTGGTGGTCAAGTGCCACAAGTCGCCGATCAGATGACGCAATCTTCGAATGCAGCACCGCAGCCGCAAGCACCCCTTCAGCAGAATGATTCTATGATGGTGCCTCCGGCTCCTTCTGCTCCCGCGTCGCACGTTGCAGCAGCTCAGCAGCAGCCAGTAGTAGCTCCTTCTTATGAGGAAGATCAGGTCCCTCTAGAGGCCTATGGCAATGCTTTTTCTGCAGAAGAAGAACCGGAGCAAAACCAAGGAGGATTTGCTGCGGAAACTCCGCAAGCCCAATCGTACGATCAGTCGTATGCTCAGCCGCAAAATCAAACAGGTACGCAGCAGGCATCTCAGCCTCCTATGCAAACTCTTCAACCTGTGACGGATTTGGAGACGCAATCTGCGCAGCCAGAAATGCGGAAAACGGCGCAGCCGACAACCCAGGCTTCCTCCATTGCTGAAAACGATGAAGCGGCTCAAATTAAAGCCATTTTGACAAACAGTTTTGGAGAAGGCATTAAATTTGAAGAGCTTTCTGAATAGATAAAAGGTAGTAGTGTTTGTGCGTTGTGATTCGGTACAATGCTTAAAGCATGCGCGTCAATTCGCGCGGTGCGCTACAAAACGATAAAAAGGAGACCACATCCATGAATATGCAGCAAATGATGCGTCAGGCTCAAAAGATGCAAAAGGAATTAGCAAAGGCACAAGAAGAAGTGGCCACCATGACCGCAGAAGGTACTGCGGGCGGCGGTATGGTAACGGCGGTTGTTCGCGGCGACATGACTGTCGAATCGGTCACTATTGATCCTGAAGCAGTAGATCCAGATGATGTAGAAATGTTGCAGGATATGGTTTGCGCTGCGGTAAACGAAGCAATCCGCAACATCAACGAGGAAAGCAACGCTCGTTTAAGCGCAGTAACAGGCGGCATGGGCTTGCCTGGTATGGGCGGCGGTATGCCGGGAATTCCTGGCTTGCGCTAAATAAAACTTTTAGGATGGCAGACTTTTACCAACTTTAATAAGTCTGCCATTTTTCTTTTGTGACGATGCGCTATACGACAGCATGTTTGTTGTGTGGCCTTGTTCGTATCGCTCTATCAGTGTATTCGTTGTGCGATCGTCGCAATTTTGTAACGTGGTGACTATTTTTTAAAGGATTCTTTTTTTTCTGGGGTTGTATATAAGTGAATGCGACATCTGCCATTCAAAAGTTGCTTGATGAATTAGAACGCTTACCTGGTATTGGCCCTAAATCAGCTCAGCGTATTGCTTATTGGATTTTGAATGAGGACCGTATTGATGCAACGCGTCTTGCGCAGGCAATCATTGAAGTGAAGGATACGGTGCATTTTTGTTCGCGCTGTTTTAACTACGCCCAGGATGAACTCTGCGATATTTGCGCGTCGTCTAAGCGCGATCAAAATACCATTTGCGTGGTATCCGAACCGCGCGATATTCCACCCATTGAGCGAACTGGTACGTTTTCAGGGGTCTATCACGTGCTGGGTGGAGCCTTGTCTCCATTGGAGGGCATCGGTCCTGATGATTTGCACATAGCTGAATTATTGGCGCGTTTGAATGATCCTAATATTTCCGAAGTTATTCTTGCTACGAACCCCAACATTGAAGGCGAAACGACAGCAAGCTATCTTGCGCGATTAATCAAACCGCTTGGGGTAAAAGTTTCGCGTTTGGCAAGTGGATTACCTGTTGGAGGCGATCTGGAATTCGCCGATGAAGTAACCTTAGGTCGTGCAATAGAAGCGCGCAGGGAGCTGTAATAATAAAACACTAAGCGCGTTTTATGGCATTGTGTTTACACGCAAATTGTAGGTTATCCCGTTGTAAGCATGAGCGGGCTGTACTATGAAGGGCAGAAACCAATGAAACGCACTTTTGACGAAGATCTCGAACGAGCCATTTCTTTTCATGGTCATTTATGTGGCGGACAAATGACTGGCGTGCGTATGGCACGCTACGCTCTGAATTATTTCGGTATTGAAGATCCCGATGCTTATCGCGATCTTATTGTGTACGTGGAATGCGATCGCTGTTTGACTGATGCCATCATGCTGGTAACGAATTGCCATCCTGGTAAGCGTCGTATGAAGTGCCTTGATTTCGGTAAGCAGGCAGCTACGTTTTATGATATTCAAAGTGGCAAGGCAATTCGTATGACCAACATCAGCGAAAAAGCTCCTAAGGGCTGTGATTTGCGTGAATGGTTTGCGGCTCGTTCGGATGAGGACCTTTTCAAGATCGAACAAGTGCGCGTGCATATAACCGAAAACGATCTGCCCGGTCGTCCCCGCCAGGTTGCGGTGTGTAGTCGCTGCGGCGAACAGGTAACCGATGGGCGCGAAGTGCAGGGCGAGCAGGGAGAAACGCTTTGTAAGAACTGTGCTCAGGGCTCCTATTACGACGTGCTGTAGAGTTTGAGCTTTCACTGAATTCGTATAACGAGGTGTCAAATGACAAAAAAGCAGAACCTTATTCCCGTTGAAGAAGCACGATCTTTGGTACTGAAGGCAATTTCTCCACTCGATACGGAAAAGGTGCCTTTACTTGATGCTATAGGGCGTGTTTCGGCATACGATCAAACGAGCGATATTGATATTTCCCCTTTCGATCATTCAGCAATGGATGGCTTTGCCCTGATCGCTTCTGATATTGAGGATGCATCACCCGATAATCCCGTTGAGTTGCCTGTTATTGCAGAAATTCCTGCAGGGGATTACTTTGATGAAGAAGTTAAGCCGGGTATGTGTGTGCGCATTATGACGGGCGCTCCCATTCCTGCAGGGGCAGATACCGTTGTTAAGTTTGAAATAGTAACAAACATTGAAAACGAGGGCCGCGCTCCTGGTCGCGTTGCCTTTACTGCGCCTTCTGCAGTGGGTGCTAACATTCGTAACAAGGGCGAAGAAATCTGTGCCGGAGAGGTTGCCATTAAAGCGGGGGAGCCCATTAGTCCTGCGGGCGCTGGTCTTCTTGCAAGCTGCGGTTTGTCCTTTGTGGAGGTGTATCGAAAGCCCCGTGTTGCAGTTATCCCTATCGGGAGTGAACTGGTAGGACCCGATACGGTTCCAGAAAAAGGTCAAATTCGTGATGGAAATTCTTATGCCATTGGTGCTTCAGTGCTTCGAGCGGGTGGCATTCCCGCGTTACAGCCTATTGTTCCAGACGACAAAGAAGCTCTTACTCGTGCGGTGGTGAATGCTTCTACCGAATATGATTTTGTGGTTACCAGTGGTGGCGCATCGACGGGCGATTATGACTTTATTGAAGAAGTGGTTCGTGAAAACGGCGAATTGCTTATGGACTTTGTCAATATGCGTCCCGGTAAAGCGCAAACGTTTGGGTTTGTGAACGGTACGCCAGTATTTGGGTTGTCGGGAAATCCCGCAGCGGCTTACTGTGGTTTTGAATTGCTTATTCGTCCTGCGCTTCGAAAAATGCAAGGTTATTCTACCTTTGAAAGACCTCATATTTGGGCTCGCCTTACTCATGACGCGAAGAAAAAAGATCCGCGTCGTATTTACTTGCGCTCAACGCTTGAACGTAAAGAAGATGGCAGCGTTCAGGTTCGTCCTGCTAAAAGTCAGAGTTCCGGATTGTTCAGTCCTTTTCAAAGTGGTAATTGTTTAGCGGTGCTGCCTGAAGGCGTTCCTGAAAATAAAAAAGTAGAGGCAGGTACGTTAGTTGAATGCCTGTTACTTGATGTTGATGAAGGGGTAGTGATTTAAATGGCAGCAGATTTTTGTAGGCGGACGGAAACGAAAGCACCGGTGCTTACTTTTGCGATTATTACCTGTTCAGATACGCGCGATGAATCACAGGATACCGCAGGTACTGCCCTAAAAGAGCGCATTGCGAACAAGGGTTGGCAGTGTGCATCATATGAGGTAGTGAAAGATGACCGCACGACCATTGCGCAAGCTATTGCACAGGCAGCGGATATGTCTGAGGTTGATGTGGTGCTTACCTGTGGAGGAACAGGGCTTTCATCTCGGGATGTGACACCTGAAGCTACGCGCGATGTATGCGACAGGGAAGTGCCCGGTATTGCAGAAGGTATGCGCGCCTATAGTCTGCAAATTACCCCTCGTGCCATGCTTTCACGTGCTTTGTGCATGCAGCGAGGAAACACCTTAGTTATCAACTTGCCTGGCAGTAAAAAGGCGGCCTGTGAAAACTGGGATGGGGTAGTAAAAGTGCTTCCTCATGCGGTTTCTATGATGGCGGGCTGTGGGCATTAGAATTACGCTGTTCTGCCGAACAGCGTAATTTCCGTATGAGACGTAATGACGCTGCGAGCTTATCTGATTAGCTACTAAACCCTCCGTGCTTCAGTCATTGCCCGTAGGCAATTCCTTTCGCCTGTCGGGTTTATTAACTGATCAGATAAGCTCTCGCTGTTTTTTTGTTAGTTATGTAAATGACAACAATGCTCATAGATAGTCTCTGAAAGGTTCTCTGAATGCTAATCCTGTTAATGCGTTCAAAGAACGCATTTGTTATAAAGCATGAAGCAGTGCAGCGCACGAAGAAGTCTCGCGAAAGCGGGACTTCTGAGCAGCGGAACGGGAATCCTTGAAGAGACTACCTATGAGCATTGAACAGTTTGGATACGGACAATTAAACTTTTGTAGCCTACGCTCTATCCCAAGTACCGGATTTACCGCCTTCTTTGTGAAGCAAGCGAACAGGACCTATTTCCATGTCGCGATCTACTGCCTTGCACATGTCGTATACCGTCAAACAAGCAACGCTTACGGCGGTAAGTGCTTCCATTTCGACACCTGTTTTACCTGTTAAGCTGCAAGTTGCCACTACGTGAATGCCGCATCGTTCGTTTGCGGCATTGCTGTATTCACCAGAATAAAAGGGCGTGCATTCCACTTCCACTTTAGTAAGCATTAAAGGGTGGCACAAGGGAATAAGATCACTGGTCTTTTTTGCAGCCATAATACCTGCAATGCGGGCAGTTGCTAATACGTCACCTTTTTTGGCTTTGCCAGATTCTATCAAGGCAAGCGTTTCGGGTTGCATGGTAATAAAACCTTCGGCTATGGCTGTTCGTTTTGTTTCAGCTTTTAGCGAAACGTCCACCATATGTGCTTCGCCTTTATCGTTGATATGGGTAAGTTTTTGTTCGGTCATAGGAAATCCTTACGGTAGAAATAATCTTCATAGTAACGGTTGTGTGCTATTGCAAGAAAGACAAGCTATCCGCCGACTTGGCTCATAGTACGTTTAGTCCCTTGTTGGTGGTAATGCTCTTTTGGTTTGATATGAAGGGCCTCATCGAAAACGTCTTGGATGTCGTTTTCGGGTCCTTTGCGTATAACGCTGCGAATGTCCAACTCATTATCACTAAACAAGCAGGGGCGCAGTTTGCCATCTGCGGTTAGTCGCAAACGATTGCAGCTTGCGCAGAAATGGTTCGACATGGCAGAAATAAACCCAACAGTACCTTGCGCTCCTTTAATTTTGAAATAAGTCGCAGGTCCCCAACCAGTAGGACGTTTTTCTTTGAGGGGGTTGTCCATTGTCGTTCCTAGAGGAACAAGCGCTCCAAATCCCTCTTTCTCAAGCGATTTATTAATGCTTTTGCGAATTTCTTCGACAGAAATTACATCATCGCCGCTCCAGGGAATTCCGTTTTTCTTTTGATTGGGGAGTGATGACGGCTTAGATAAATCGTTCAGCTTCTCATTCTCGAATTTTTTAAACGGAGCCGGCACGGCAGCGGGAAGTTCGCCTTCTATCGTTCCAATAGGCATAAATTCAATAAAGCGAACATGAAGAGGCTTGTCTAGGGTCATGCGTGCGAATGCGGCGAAATCTTGTTGCAGATGACGCACGGCAACCACATTTATCTTAACGGGGTCAAATCCGTAGTTCAGAGCAGCTTCAATGCCCGCGAGTGCGTCAGCAAGCTTTCCGCGGCGAGTGATGGCGTGATATTGGGTCTCGTCAAGCGAATCAAGTGAAATGTTCACGCGGTCGAGTCCGGCTTTTTTCAACTCTTTTGCCATAGAGGGAAGCAAAATGCCATTGGTGGTAAGGGCGATGCTTTCGATGCCTTCAATTTGCTTTAAACGGTGAATTAAACCTACGATTCCTTTGCGTACCAATGGTTCGCCACCTGTAAGGCGAAGGTGCTTAATGCCCCTTTGTGCCGCAATTTTTACGATATCTTCTACTTCCTCCAAACGCAGGATGTCCTTGTGATCAAGGGCGGTAACTCCCTCTTCGGGCATACAGTACACACAGCGCAAATTACAGCGGTCGGTAAGTGATATGCGCAGGTAATCTATGGTACGTCCAAAGGTATCGCAAGACATGGGCATCGTCCTTATCGATTCACGAAATATAAACCATCGTAATTGAACTTTACGAGGCAGATATCTCCGGTTTCGGGTAATGGTCTGGTAGCGGAAAGTTTGCTGAGGTGCCATTGAATAGGCACGTGTGCGGAATCTTTGCTAAGCGAGTTCGCATCCGAATTTGTTTCTTCATTCAAAAACGTTATAAGCAGCGTGCGCTCGAATCGCGAATCGCTTACATGGTCGACTCGGACCCGGTAGGCGTTAGGATCACCTTCCTCGGCGTATTCAATAAACTTTGCGCGCATGCCGCAGTATTTCACATCGGTTGTGAGGGTCTTAGGTGATGTCACGGTAATTCCCCACTGAGGAAGAAAGGCATGATGTGCGTCAATATAGGTGGCTTCAGTAGTGTTTTTGCAGCCCGATAGACGAATGGTAGCTAGCGTTTGTGGATCGTTGATAATGCGTTCTTTTCTGTCGATCTCTTCCAGATGGCCATCATGCACTACGGCAATGCGGTCGCAGAATCGAAACGCTTCGTCTATGTCATGCGAAACATATAAAATAGATTCGTCAAAGCGTTCGAATAGTTGCTGCAAATCCTGCTCAAGGGCACTTTTCAGATGGGCATCCAAAGCGGAAAAGGGTTCATCGAGCATCAATATTCCCGGCTTTGCGGCAAGCATTCGTGCCAGCGCAACACGCTGTTGTTGTCCACCTGAAAGCTGTAAGGGGTAGCGCTTGCGGAATTTTTCCAACCCAAAGCGAACAAACTGTTCGTTTACTAAGGCGCTACGCGTGCTGGCATCTAATTTTGGATTAAGTCCTGCGGCAACGTTTTGTTCAACGGTTAAATTAGGAAACAGCTGATAATTTTGGAAGAGCAATGCGGTTTTTCGCTCCTGCGGCTTAAGGTTAACTCGGGCCTTTTTATTAGCTGCCTTGTCGAAAAATACCGTGTCGTTCACTACGATTTTGCCTTCATCAGGTGTTTCGATGCCAGCAATACAGCGCAAGGTCAATGACTTGCCACAGCCTGAAGCTCCTAAAAATCCTAAGGTTTCATTACTGGCATCAAAGGCAACATCAAGCGTAAAGTCTCCGAACCGTTTGCGAATATCAACCTTCAAGCTCATCGGACACCTCTTTACGACGATAACGAGTGGTATGTCTACTCCACACATTAAGGGCGAAAATAACCAAGAAACTTAAGAGTATTACGATAATGGTCCAGAAAATGGCAACATCGGTATTACCGCCCATCCATTCGAAATAAATAGCAATAGGAATAGTTCGGGTAATACCCACATAGTTACCCGCCAAGAACAGCGTGGCTCCAAATTCTCCAAGGGCACGCGCGAAGGCAAGCATGGTGCCTGCTGCAATAGACGACCAGGCCAAAGGAAGCATTAAGCGGAAAAACACGCGCGCTTCACCCCATCCTAAGGTACGTGCCGCATCGAGCATATCGGGATTTAAGCTTTCGAAAGCACCGCGAGCACTGCGGTACATCAAGGGAAATGCTACGACCACTGCCGCAATAACGGTTGCTGGCCAGCTAAAAATAAGCGGAAAGCCAATTGTGTTGAACCATTGCCCTACGGGGCTGTTGCTGCCAAGGGCAAGCAATAATAAAAAGCCACAAACGGTAGGGGGTAAAACCATGGGAATAGTAAAGATGGCATCAACCATACTTTGCCAACGATCAGGCAGTCGTAGCGACCACCAGGCAGCCAAAATACCCAGGATGAAGATGATTACGATTGCGGTTACCGTAGTTTTTAGGGTTACCCATAAAGGGGACAAATCAAGCTTTTGAAAAAATTCCGAAAGGGCAGCCATGCCCGTGGCTGCCTGAGTAATTGAAGTGGTTTCACTTGAAGATAAAACCGCAAATGACGCATGGTTTAGGTGAGCACTGTCGTTCGTATCATTTTCGCTTATATCGGATCCATCGCTGCCAATGATAAAGGTGTAATACCGCTCTTCCACGGGCTGGTTAAAGGAAAAAACAACGTCTTGGCAGGAGAATACTTCCTCACTGGTGAAGTACCAAGGAATATCGGGGTTGATGTGGGTGTTGCCACCTGCCGCGTTATCGTCCAGCGCACGAAGAAGCGCCTCAAGTGCCTCACGATCCTGCTCACGCTCAAGCGAAAGCCCAAGGTCATCAAGCTGTTCTTGGGGGATAAACACCACCACAAAAGTACCCATGTCAACTAAAGTTGCCATGTTTTCGTGGGGCTGAATGTAATGGTAGCCGCGATACACCTCATCAATAGTGCGATTAGTACCCTTATTTGCACGTGAAAATTCATCTGCCGCATAAGGGGTGTCTTCAATTACGGCGCGCTGTCCTTCGGAAGAAACCGAAACGGTATAGGATGCGGTATCGGTGCTTTCGGCTATGTTTTCCGTGGTAGCGGCTAAAGCGGGCGAAGGGTTATTGGCGCTAATCATAAGCACGCTTGTAATAAGAAGAAAGCAAAAAGCAACGATGTAGCATACTGCACCTGGAATTTTTGAGCGAGCTACGCTATAGGCTGTTTCTGCTTGGATTGAACAGCATCGCTCCTTGAATAGTTCTGTCTGAATTGTGTGGTGTTGGCTATGTATCACGGTGTATTCCTGTGAAAAATAGAAAAAGGATGGGGCGCTAAGCGGAAGTTATGCGCCCCATCCCGTAGAACGGTTAAATCAATTCAAAGCCCCATTTACCCCAGATTTCTGCGGCATCAGGATCGGTGGTGCACCAATCAAGGAATGCTTGAGCGGCCCCATTGGAATCGTCCATGGAGGTTACGGCTGCAGGATAAATAATATCCTTGTGGGCATCAGCGGGAACTGTGCAAACTACTTTAACGCCACCGTAGCGCTCCACGTCAGAGCTATATACGAAGGCCAAATCAACTTCGCCTGATTCTGCCAGTTTGCAAACTGAACCTACTTTGTCAGCTTCTTGCACTTTATCAACAATAGCGCCAGTCAGTTCGCCATCAGTGCCATTTTCATCGGTGTAGCAGCCAACGGATGCTAAGGACTGACGGGCATAGTTACCAGCGGGAACGTTGGCATCTCCGATAGCGATGCTGTAGTCGCCCGAAACCGCATCTTCTAAGGTCAGTTCATCGATGTCGTTATCCTGCGCCGTTACGATAACCAGATCGTTTTTAAACATATCGAACTGCGATCCATCGGTAACGTTGCCATTTTCAATAGCGGTGTCCATATTTCCCTTGGAAGCGGAAATGAAAATATCGGGTTCGCCACCAGCTTTCATTTTTTCTACCAAAGTGCCTGATGCCTCATATTGAGTATCGGCAAATTGGATGTTGGGATTCTGAGAGGTATAGAGTTCCTGCACTTCATCTAAGGCCTTTTCCAAAGAATTTGCTGCATATATCTCTAACGTAGTAGTTTCGCTGGTGCTGGATTGGTCGGAAGAATTGCTTTCTCCGGAATCGGAATTCGAACTGCAGCCCACAAGCGCAAACATAAGCGCAAAGCAGGCAGCAAGAACGATAAGGAGCTTTCGGGGGGAGTGGGTCGTCATGATTTCCTCCTTTTGTGGAATATCCTTCGTATTATTCTCAACTGAGAATTATCCTGAGTTGAGAATAATATAGAAAGAGAATAGTGGATTGACAAAATCGCTATAATACGACCAGCGGCAAAAATGGTGCTGTTAGTGATAAAAACGCTGCTTAAAAGCATTTCGGTGCAATAGTTTGGGGAGAGCGAAGGGTCTAAGATGGCTTTGGAAAATCTTGAGGTGGAAGTACATCTTATTATTCGCAATAAAGAAACCGAAGCTCATGCTGCCGCTTTTGGGCGTGGTATTGCTAAGTTGTGCGAAGGCGTGCAAAGAACGGGATCCCTTAATAAAGCCTGCAAGGAAATGGGTATGGCGTACAGCAAAGCATGGACCATCATGCGCAATACCGAAGAATCGTTAGGTTTTGCTCTGCTTGAACGGCAAGGGGCTCACGGCTCGGTGTTGACCAGTGAAGCAAAAACCCTTCTTCGTGCTTTTCAGCAAACTGAAGCAGCTCTTAAAGAAACAGGGCAAACGGAACTAGATTCTGCACTGGCTTCTTTTGTCAAGTAATATCATTCACAAAAGACAATCTGGCTCACGGCAAAGGAGGCGTTGCGCCGTATCCAGCTCTTGAGGCGTATTTATATTAGTAAAGCTTCCCCCAAAACGAGCGCATTTCATTGTGCTTGTGCAGTCTATGTAACCGCAGGTAAGCTCTTCAAGAAAGGTACGGACGCGTGCGGTGGTATTGCCAAGGTTGATAAAGCGCTGCAATTCGGACAAACAGGTTTCTTTTTTATACACACCTGCAAAAGGTTCTATGCCGTGTTCAGTTTTGGGGATTACCGCATCAAGTTCCGGGTGGCAGCAGGGGCGAAGCAGAAGTGCTTCGTTTGCAAGAAGTGCAGTCGGAAAATCAACCATATCGCAGGCAACTACGGCAACAAGGTTGCGCTGAGCTGCTGAAAGAGCGGAGTAAAGCCCTGGAATTGCTCCTCGTTGTTCAAGCTGGTCAGAAGCAAAGCGTATATGCGGGTAGAGTTCTTTCAAAAACGAAAGGCGCTCTGGATTGTTGGTGGTAACAATAAGTTCATCTGCCAATGGCGCAACTCGTTCAAGAACGTGGCAAATGAGCGGCTTTCCTAAAAAAGGAACCACTTCTTTAGGGGTGCCCATGCGCTTCGATTCGCCGCCCGCTTGCACCACAACGCTTAGTTGAGGTCGCGCGAAAGTGGCCTGAACAAAACGGGCAAGTGATTGAATATCATCATAGGAAAAGCAGGGGATATGGTAGCGCTGAGTAAGAACTTCTACTGAAGCAATATCAGTAACAACTGCTGAAGGTAGGGTTTCTTGGCGGCTTACTTCTTCATCTTTTGTTTGCTGAGCCTTTCCCCATTTTTCGGTGAGTGTCCGGGTTGCTTCTTGGTCGCGAGGATTGTCTTTACGGAACAGCTCAATATGAGGGATAGCTGCTTGTTTGAAACCTTCTACCAGTACAAGGTCGTATGATGTAAGGCTAGAAATCACCTTTTCGCACGTCAGGGGATGGGAAAGTTCAGTTACCTGGGCAAAGCGTACATCAGACAGAATGGTGGCTGATTGAGCGCCTGCTGCTCGATGCCGATAAGAATCTCGTCCTGGGATATCGATATCAAAATCGGGGTGTCCGTGATGTTTTATGGTGGCAATACGCAATCCCTTTTCTGAAAGATATGCAATTACCTTTTCAAGCAGAGTGGTTTTTCCTGAGTTTTTGCGGCCGATAAAACTTACGGCAGGATTAGGCAGGGCAGAAAAGCTCATGAAGCGTACACCTCAGTTTCAACAACAAGGTTGCTTTTTATATGCCCTACGAGTTTATTTAAGGCATCAATAGCGTGAGGGCGAATATCGGCTCCAATCAGGACGTACATGAGCGATTTTCCCACGGGAACACGTCCCGAATTAAGCCAAGCGCGCACATAATACACACCTTCCCAGGTAAGAGCATCGGTAAGTGCTTGCTGCAATCCCTCTTCATCGTAGGAAAAATCAACCGCAACAACCTGTCTGTTTTTTTCTTCTTCAGATAGAGGCGTTTCGAACTCGTCAGCGCGAACTATCTTTTTAGGGGTGGCTCTTACGATGCCATTGTGGGTTAAGTACATGCCTATAAAAGGGGCTTGGGGATCCCGCTTTGCCTCTTCAAGCCAGTCGTTGATATTTGGTTCGGAAAAATACGAGGCGGAAGTGTTTTGGGGTTTTGAATCTGTCATCAGGGCTCCTTTAGCTCTTCTGGCATTAAACAATCCTCTTCATCATGATGTTTTAAGGAAACAGGCTCAAGATTAAATAGATCTGAGTCCGAAATGGTGCCTTGAACGTGTAAGGCGTTTGCAAGACATACATCTTCGCAAAGTTTGCATTGTATGCAATCTGAACAGCGAAATTCATGATTAGGCCCTAAGGATTTATTGGTCTGTCCTAGGGTATTCGACAGCTGAAGTTTGTTAAAGGAGAAGTGCTGCGTGTTTAACTGAGTGTTTAGTTGGGTGTCTAAAGAGGGTTCTTCCTGACAGTGTACTAAAGCTCCTGTGGGGCAAAACTGTGCGCACATACCGCAATTACGGCAGGAATTATCTATGGAGACCCTTCCCCAAAAGCGCGTTTTGATATCGCAAGGAATAGTTGCTTCGTTTGTCTGGTTTGTTTCAGTCTCAACGTTAGAGTCAATGCCGTTTTTAGGAGAGCGATCTTCTTGCGCTTCATATAGCAGGTTAAGCAAAATCGTATTGCGATAAGGCATGAATGTTTTTAGTTTGCCCGGTGTTTGGGTTAATTGTTGCGCAAGGGTTGGAGGCTTCTCTGGTGATTTGAAGGCAGGCTCAAGTGCGGATTCCGCAACGGTAAAGCCAAGCTTTTTAAACGATTCACCCATGGAGCCAAAAAAGCTTCTCCTCGAAAAACCCCCCTTGTCGTACAAGAAGGGATAACAGCTTTTTTCTTTGGTGGTTTCTTCAGTAAGGTCGCAGGTAAACGCAATGTTAAAGTGCCTTGCAAGCATTCGTGCTGAGTGAAAGGTGCTTTCGATGAGGGTCTGCACGGTTCCTTTGCTGCATGCGCTGCATTTGTTGTGGAGGAGGTGCAGGGTAATTCCGTAATGAGCCATAACGAGGTAGTGAACTTCGTCAAGATGTGCCAAGCAAGGAAGCACCATTAAATGACTTAGATTTTCATGAGCTAAAGGATGTTCCTGACAGCAAACCCATAGCGCGTGCGTTTTTCTATCCTGAGAAGAAAGTCTTAGGTGAACATGAGGTTCTACAGGTTTGTTGCTTTCAGGTAGAGTGGAGCTTTCGGGCGGGGTAGAGTTTTTTGGTGAGGTAGCATTTTTGGATGGCGTTGCGCGGTGTGCCCGCTTTTGCGCTAAGGAAAGCCATGCGTCATGCGGTACTACAGTACTTGAAAGGGCCTGCGTGGGGCAAACATTGGCGCAGGCTCCACACTGAATACAGGTATCAAAATCCAGAATGAGGTGGTTATTTTTAATTGTTAAAGCATGAACGGGACATGCATTGACACATGCTCTGCATGATGCGTTTCGATTGCGAACGCAAACACAACGGGTTTGATCGATAACAATCGATTGTGTCGATATTTTTTCTAAGATATGTTCCGCTTCGTTGACGGTAATCACGCTTGTCCTCTCAGATTTCTTTTTAAAACATAGCGCTTATGTCATGTTGGGGAAATACCCATATAGCAAAGAGTAAGAAACCAGAGGGTTTCAAAGAATTTATTAGGATAAAAATATAGTCACGTTGTAAAAAATTGCCTAAATGCTTTAGCGATACTCCAGATCATTCACGTATCGTCCTATTATTCCCAAACAAGAATAATAAACTAAATTGAACTCTTGGTAAGGCACGTGCACAATAAATAAGGATAGGGTTTTATCAACAGAAAACGGCAGCAGGAGGGGGATATACGCGACATAACAAACTCGAAAGTTTTTTCATGTAACCACCCTATAAAACTTTTGGGGCTGCCAAAATAAAAATGATAAACAAATTTATTTTATAAGAGACGTATTTCATTAAAGGAGGGGCAAATGTCTCGTACTGACACTGCCGGCGGCGGAATTTCTCGCCGTGGGTTCGTTAAAGGAGTCGGAGCTCTTGGTGTGCTTGGGCTTGGTCTGGGAAGCATGACCTCTACCAATGAGTGGTTAAGTAAAGCATCAGCAGCTGAAACAGTAGATGAACATTTTGCTTATACCTATCATCAGACTCATTGTGGTGGCATGTGCCCATTGAAATGTACCGTGCGTGATGGCCGTTTGGTTATGGTTCAACCAAATGACGCTTGCGCAATGGATAGACTCAAAACTATTTGTTTAAAAGGCATTTCAGAAGTTCAACATATTTATGGTGAGGGTCGTATTCAAACGCCTTTAAAACGTGTGGGTGATCGCGGAACCAATCAATTTGAACAGGTAAGCTGGGAAGAAGCGTTGGATGATATAGCGCAGCATATCAAAGATGCGCAAAGCACCTATGGCGCAAATTCCATTGTAGTGACTACCTGCGATGAAAACGATAGTCCTTTCCTACAAGCTATGCTTGGGGCCCAAGGACGCGGTAATACAGGCATTGACATTGGGTATGGTAATGGGCTTGATCCTTCAATGGGGTTGGGTGGCGGATACGCAATGAGCACTCCTGAAGCGCGTGACTGGGTAAATTCCAAGCTCGTACTTACGGTCGGTTCCAACTTCTGTGAATCTACGCTTCCCCAGGTTCGACTTTTCTTCGAAGCGAAAGAAGCGGGCGCAAAAATGGTGACGGTCGATCCGCATTTTTCGACCACTGCAAGCAAATCGGATGAATGGATTCCTATTGAACCTGGTACCGATGCTGCGCTTTATTTCGGCATGATTGCACATATCCTTGAGAAGGGATTGACCGACGAAGCCTTTATGAAGCAGCATACTTCGTATCCCTTCCTGGTTGATGTTTCGACAGGTAAACTCATTCGTGAACATGAACCTAAAATGGTTACCGCAGAAGACGGAACACAAGCACCCGAAAATGGCGAAGCTTGCCCCTTCTATGTTATTGATGCTGCCTCTGGGAAAGTGGTTCCTTATCAGGAAACCGAGAATCCAGCACTTTCTGGTTCAGCAACGTTTCGTGGTGCAAAGGTGCGTACGGTGTACGACCTTTTACTTGATTCGGTTAAAGATTATTCACCGGAATGGGCGTCAGAAATTACGGGCATTCCTGCAGATAAAATTATTGAGTTAGCCGAACTCTATGCCGAAGGCCCTTCTTCGTTGGCGCTTGGTTGGGGTGGCAACGATAAAATTGCTAATGCTGATGTTGCTGGTCATGCGGTAGCAGTTTTGGTGGCACTTACAGGTAACGTAGGAAAGCCAGGTGCTGGTGTCGGTGTGTATGTTGGTGGTATATGGAATTGCCATACAGCAACGTTGGGCGAATGGGCTCTTCCAGAAACCATGGTTGCTGCAGAAAACGAAATGGCGACGTACGATATGCGCACTAAAGAAAACAATGCCCATGTACTGATATCGGTTGGAGACGATTTGTGCCAGCATTACGGCAACATGAATGTTTCTACCTCATGGGCATCATCTTTGGACTTTGTCGTATCTATTGACCCCTATTTCACTGAAGGCTGCAAGTGGGCTGATTACGTTCTTCCTTGTACGACTCGTTTTGAATACGACGAAGAATTTGGCAATATAAAAAATGGCTACAACCAAATACTTCTCCAAGAAAAGATAATTGACCCCCTGTTTGAGGCAAAAACGGAGTTGTGGATTCAGCGCGAACTAGCAAAACGTTTAGGTTTTGAAGATGCGCTTCCCGTTACTGCGCGCGAACGTGTTGATGCTATTTTGTCTACTTCTGAAGATCCTGCAATCAATACGCTTACCGTTGAGCAAATTGCCGAACATCAAGGTGTTTGGCCTATTGAAGGCGCAGAGGAATGTAGGCGTGTTTTGGAAGATTATGCCTTTGTTACCGATTCAGGTCGTATGGAGGTTTATTACGATTCTTTGGTAGATTTCAACCAGGCTCTTCCTCAGTGGGAAGCTCCGGTAGAAATTGCTCCCGATAATACTTTGCGTTCGACCTATCCTCTTCAACTTTCAAACGTGCGTACGCGTTTCCAGATTCATAATCAGTTCCAAAACACTGAATGGATTAAGCAGTATTACCGTCCCACTATCGAGGTGAACCCGCAAGAACTTGAATCGCGCGGTTTAAAAACAGGAGACGCGGTGCGAGTCTTTAATGATCGCGGCGAATTTAAGGTATACGTCAACGGTAATGAATCTATTCGTCCTGGTTGTGCGCGAATTTACGAAAATGCAATGGGTGACTTTACGATTGAAGGAAACATGCAATCGGTTACGAACGACACCATGATCGAGCGTGGCTACGAGCTGATGTGTGGTCCGGTTACGCCGTTTTCTGACACCCTTGTTCAGATTGAAAAGGCTTAAGGGGTGAACCATGACGAAGTTAGCTTTAGCAATCAAACTCGATCGTTGTGTAGGTTGTCATACGTGTGCCAATGCATGCAAGATGAGCAACAACGTACCTGACGGTATGCTTTGGAATCGTATTCTTACCGAAGACTGCGAGGTAATGGATGGTGCTCAGGGCACCTATCCTAACTTAACACGTACCTATTTGCCTCTTTCTTGCCAGCATTGTGAAAACCCTGCATGTATGAAGGTGTGTCCAACAGGAGCTACCTATAAAGACGAAAAGGGTAGGGTGGAAATTGACTACGACAAATGCATAGGATGCCGCATGTGTATGGCTGCCTGTCCCTACAATGCGCGTGTGTTCAACTGGAATGAGCCACAGCGTTCAACGGGATTTGAATATGGCGATCGCGATGTGCCTTCAAGACCTGCGGGTGTAATGGAAAAGTGCACACTCTGCAAAGAACGCATGGATCGCGGAGAGGCTCAACCAATGTGTGTTGAATGTTGCCCTGCACGTGCGCGTGTATATGGCGATTTAGATGATCCTAATTCGGAAATTTCGCAATTGCGCAAACAGGGCAATGTTCGTATCTTGCTTGAAGATCAGGGGACTGATCCTCAAGTGTTTTATCTGCAGTAGGAGGTCTTTATCATGCAATTTATTACAAACGTTAAAGACTCCCTTGTAGAGTCTTCATCTAAAACAAAAGCCCTCATGGCGGTACTTGCCGTTTTGGGAATTGCGGGTATTGCTGCCTGGATCTATCAGTTGATAAGCGGTTTAGGGGTAACTGGCATGAGCAATATCACCTCGTGGGGTATGTATATTGCCATGTTCATGTTCTTTGTAGGTCTTTCCGCTGGCGCCATGATTGTGGCTTCTGCTGCTCAGGTGTTTAACGTTGAATGGCTTAAAGGTTTAACGCTACCAGCACTTATTGTTGCCTTGGTGTGTATTTGTGCAGGTGGCCTTTCAATCCTTATTGACTTAGGCGGTTTACCTCGCGTTTGGCGTATGCTTACAGGCCCCAACTTTGCCAGCCCGCTTCTGTGGGATATGTGCGGCATTACCTTATTTATCATTGTGAATGTGGTCTTTTTAGTGTTCATGGTTAAGGGCAATACCGATGGCGTTCGCAAGGTTGCTCGTGTGGCGTTAGTAGTTGCTGTTTTGGTGCTTTGCGTAGATGCGTGGATTTTTGGTTTACAGGAAGCACGCGCTTGGTATTCGGCCATTATGGCGCCCATCTTTATTGCTTCTGCTTGCGACTCAGGTTTGTCGCTCATTCTTTTAGCACTTATCGCCATGGATAAGGCGGGCATATATAGTATTGTAAAGGAAACCTTTAAAAAGGTTGCAGGTCTTCTCGCTACCTTTATTGCCATCGACGCTTTCCTTATTGGTTGCGAAATTCTTACCATGGCTTACCCGGGCGGACACGAATCGGTAGCGCTTTCTCATATGGTTAGTGGTGCCACTGCTCTGTATTTCTGGTTTGAAATCATTGCAGGCTTGCTTATTCCTTTCCTTATTCTAGTGTTTGCTAAGAATCGCGAAAACAGCACATTGGTAATGGTTTCTGCCATTCTTGTTATTGCGGGTGTATTCTGCAAGCGTATGTGGTTGCTGCTTACCAGTTTTATTACCCCCAATGTTGAAGGGGCTCTTGGTATTACACTTGGTGGTCCTAGCGCTGCAACGGGTGGCGTTGGTAGCATGTGGGCAGTACAAGGTTCATATTTCCCGTCACCTATCGAGCTTCTTATCTTTGTGGGAATAAGCGCATTAGTAGTACTTGCTCTGGTTGTGCTTATGAAGGTGTTTGTGGCAAAGAAGTAGATTCGAACGGTATGAACTCAGCAATATGACGCTAGAAAGATAAACCTAGCAAGATGACACTGAATCAAAGTAAGTCCCTGCCATAATTTCTTCTTCGCTAAGGTAGCCGGATTGGGTAGAGTTTACGGCATTAGCATCAAGTAGATCTCTCGGTAAAATTGATCTGCTTAACAAATAAAGAGGCACTCAACTTAAACGGGGTGCCTCTTTATTTAAACCATGTATAGATGATTATGAGCGTATATCTATGAAAGGTAACAACGTGCAGCAATCATTTCTTTCAAATAAGGATGCCTTACGTGCCTATGCCGAGGTGTTTGCGTTTTTAGGCAATTCATTGCTTTCTCCTGTGAGCCAAACTCCTACGGTTGGGCTTGATCCTTCTTTTTGGGAAGAATTTCCTACCTTTGATTCTGCTAAGGTTCAGGAAGAAGTTGTGGGACTGATTGAATGGTCGAAAGCACTTACACAATCTCATTCTCAATCTAACTCCGAACATAGCCTTGAGTTTAATTCCGGGCAAAACTTTGATTCCAGCTACGAGTCTGTTTCCCAATCCGATGCTGGAAATACCCTCGATCCTGTAACTGCTCTATCGGTGGAATATACTCGACTGTTTATAGGCCCTCCTTCTCCTGCGGCAGCGCCCTGGGAAACGTTTTATCGAAATGAAGAAGTAACCTCTGGTTTTGGTCATGCAACTATAGAAATGCGTGACGCGCTACGAAGTGCGGGGTTGCAGGTATCAAATAAGAACAATCAGTACGAAGATCATATTGGAATAGAACTTTTATATGTATCTCATCTTTGTTCAAACACTCAGCAGTTCGAATCTAATGTTCAGAACGTTCAATCTTTAGCGGATGAAGCGCCTTCTTTACATGAAGGACTTTCTGGCAAAGATATTGATTTTATAAAGGTACATCCTTTGTCTTGGATAGAGAAGCTACAGGAAAAAGTACGCCTATCTGCATCACAGAGTTACTACGATCATCTTTTAGGTCTTTCCAAAGCGCTTTTGGAGTCGCTCCTGGAAGCAGTGACAGCAAAGTAGTCTTTGCATAATCTTCTTTGTATCCTTGAATGATCCAATCTTCTCCGGAGTCTTGAATTGTCTCCTTTAAATCCTTTAAAGCTCTAAAGTTTCAAAGCCCCTTTGAGGGCTTTCTTTTTATTCAAAGCAAATCATCTACCCATAAGCAATCATACCTTCTGTAGCCGCCAAGCCATATTCGATACTTATCGCTTTCGTTTCCGTTGCGTCGAAACGCAGCTGCTCCTTTCTCACCTTTTCCAAGATAAATTCCTTCCTTTTCCCTCTATAGGTTTTCTTATGCAAGCGAGAATCCTTTAAGCATGCAAAACATTTTTCAAAAAACTTTTCCTTCCATATCCCCAGGTCATCATAAGATTAACCTCCCTTTGAGAAAAATAATCCCAAAAAGTTAAAAAAAGTTGTTGACAGAGCGGGGGGATGAGAGTAAATTATCTCCTTGCGCGAGCGGCCCCGCCGCAAGCGACACCG
>OCHV01000490.1_pt1 | contig 32194 bp, 25 predicted proteins | sample 1538461 | NCBI WGS metagenome assembly OCHV01 (sample SAMN04571692, study PRJEB22368) | human gut metagenome | biome: human gut; material: stool | host: Homo sapiens | place: Luxembourg | collected 2012-08-03 | reverse complement strand
GCCGCAAAGCCCCGTGGTTACGGGCTTTGTAGCCCAGCGTCAACTATTCAAACTCGATTTCGACAACCTTCCATATGCCGAAAAATAAGCGATTTTCCGGCAATATAAGGCAATATAGCAACCTATAAAACAACAAAAAACTACGCAGGTGTGCAATCAGTGTGCAATCAAAACTATCGTCTTTCAAAACAAAAAACTCGTTATCAACTGGGTTATGTCCCCATTGGTAACGAGTTTTTCATTAACAAAATTATTTACCTGTTTTCAAAAACCCTGCGAGCCAGAAACCCACAGAGTCGTAAAACCGTAAAGCCGTCTAAGTGGTTATCTATCTTGCCGTAGAAACGCTACCTGCAAGCCACTCCTGCACCATCTGGGCGTTCACTTTCAAGATTTTTGCGATTCTATCTACCGTCATGCCGTCTTCCGCCATGCTTTTGGCATTCTCTCTTTTCTCTTCCAGTCTTCCTTCCTCCACGCCTTCCAGACGCAGGGCTTCTATTTCCTTGCACATATGCTCCACTCCTTTCTCGGTCTCTTTCAGTTCGTGCACGCGGTCTTTCAATGCTCCCGCCTGCATCTCTTTCGCTTCCTTCACACGGAAATCGTGCATCAGTCTTCCCAGTTCCCCGCCATCGTCCTTGCTGGAATCCACGTAGATGAAGTGCTCTTCATCCCCGAACTCCTTGCCGTTCTCGCGGATTATCCGGTCGATATGGGCTATCGGGAGTCCATATCAAAAGGCTCTGCGAACCCAAAGCCCGCAGAGCCATGAAACCGTAAAGCCGTCTAAGAGGTTATCTATCTTGCCGTAGAAACGCTACCTGCAAGCCACTCCTGCACCATCTGGGCATTCACCTTTAACGCTTGTGCAATCTGCTCGATTGGCAACCCCATATCGTTAAGGTTCCTTGCGGTTTCTTTTTTTTCATCCATTCTTGCTTCATCGCAAAGCTGTTCCATTTCCTTGCACATATGCTCCACCCCTTTCTTGGTCTCTTTCAGTTCATGCACGCGGTCTTTCAATGCTCCCGCCTGCATCTCTTTCGCTTCCTTCACACGGAAATCGTGCATCAGTCTTCCAAGCTCGCTTCCATCGTCCTTGCTCGAATCCACGTAGATGAAGTGTTCCTCGTCCCCGAACTCCTTGCCGTTCTCGCGGATTATCCGGTCGATATGGGCTATCGGAAGTCCGCATCCAAGCGCGTCCTTTAAGGTGACAAATATCACGTAGGTCTCCGGGAGCTTATCGAAGTTCTTCCCCGTATCCAGCACGTTCGAGTCCATCATCCCAAGATGGTATCTGGCACGCTTCGGGTGCGCTCCCTCATCGTCCTGCTGTATCTCGACGTTTATGATGCGTCCGCTTCCATCCTTTGCCACACAGTCCAGCACGACACCTCTGCCATGCATGTTTCTGAAATCCACCTGCGTCTCATTGTCGATGACGGTCAAATCCTTGTCCTCCATGATGATTCTAAGAACGTACTCGCAGGCTTTCTTATCCTTGAATACATTCCGCGCGAAAATATCGCTCATCACGGTCAGATTCTTAATCGTTTTCTTGTATCTCTCCTTATGCTTAAGCATCGTTTCTTCCTGATTCATCGGTGAAGACCACCTCCTGTTCGACTCACAAGAAGGTATCAACCATCTTGCTATATATATATTTTACAAGAAAGCCGGTAAACATTCAAGACTTGTATTTTCCCCGCCGAAAGGGCAAAATCCTGCGGCTTGCGCGGAGTGGCCGGGGTTTGGGGCAGCGCCCCATTTCAGCAATCTCCGTGCATATAATGAGCGGTCGCGGTGCCCGGCGGGAAAGCCCCTCGCTTTTCCTGCGTCCGGCGCATCGCGGCAGCGAAGGCGAATGCACGGGAGTCGGAGCCGGTCAACTTTTCCGTTCCAAATGTTTCCGTCAATCCGCCTGCGGATTTATGAAAGATTTGTGGGCGGGATGGTTGAGGGGCGAATCCCTCTACCCAGATGAGAAAAGGGTCAACGTTCGCAAATAGGCGCAAATGGGTTCATTTGATGCCAAATGGTGTCTTTTTCTATCATCGGCATCCGTGCATTTGGCAGTTTCTACCTGCATGTTCGTGTATAGGGCAGAGGGATAGAAAAATAGCCTGCGTTATAATCTGTCCCCAAGGAGACGGCATTCTTGCCGCTTCAAAAAGCAGGAAATCGGAAAAGAAAGGATGATGCCACATGGCTCAGGATTTCGGCGATGACATGGGAAACGCCCTCCTAAACTTCGTCACAAGGCAGACGGAGAACTATCTGCGGTTCGGACGTGGCAGGGAACGTGCTTTTGACTGGTGGCAGCGCCATTATAAGAAGGAGGGGAACACTCCCGAGCAGGCAAAAGCAATGGCTGAGAAGCAATCCTCTCGTGAGCAGGTGGTCGTGCCCTTTGGTACTTCCGAGGAAGCCGCCTACTATGCGCAGGTATGCCGCGAGAATGGTACCTATGCCGCCGCCTACACGGACAAACAGGGAAACGGATTCCTTGCCTTTGCCAAGGAGGATGCTAAGACCGTCGCAGGGTATGCCCCGCAATTTAAGGACGTGATGGCGCGTCTCGATGAGCAGCGTATCACCGACGCACTGAATCACGCGGAACCCGTGGATAAGAAGACCATGGATTCCCTCACGGAACTAACAGGCTATCCCGACCTTCCGGCGGAAGACGTAACGGTCATTCCGGTCACCATCCGTTACAAGGATGCACCAGAAGAAACTTACGATGTGCTCTTTAGCGAGCAGGATACCGAAAACCTCAATATCGACGATTCGATTTGCTTCTCCGGTTACTCCCACAAGGAGCTTACCGAGATGGTTGGTCGTGAGACCCATGAGGATTTCGATGTGATTGCCGTCAGCGACCCCTATAAGGTTCATGCGACGCAGGTGAAAACGGATGCCCCGGAAAAGACCTATGACGTGCCGGGAAAGGATGCACCTGCCCGCAGCGATAGGGTTACTCTTCGCGCCGAGGACACCGCCATTCATACCCAGAACATCCGAAACGCTGCCCAAAAGGCAAGGGAAGACTGCACGGACTTTTCCGACTTCGAGCGCAAGATGAACGCGCAGGGCTTCGGTGTGACTGAAACCAGCAAGGGTGAGGTCATGGCCTACGAGCCTGCAAGCCTGAATAAGGACGGTTCGGTACCGGCGTATGAGCGCGGTCGCGACTGGCCGGTCTCTGCGGAGACGTTAAAGAACCGGTACGACCTCGATGTGACCCACAACTGGTTCGAGCAGAATACCCCGAAGGACGCTGGCACCCTCCCGGATGGAGACCTTGCCATGCAGAATGCGCGTCTGGCGCAGGAGCAGATGCGTGACGAACAACAGCTGCTTGAGCCGGTTGCATCTGATGGTGCCATGGATAACGACGGGCGCACGCCCGACCCGAACTCCGGTATTGAAAGCCACGATGGCGCAGATACCGATTCCCGCACCGCCGTCATGGATGCAGAGCAGACCGGAAGCGAGATTCGCCCCTCCGATATTCGCGAGGAGCAGCAATATGATTCCGAGTCCTATTCCCTCACGGGGGAAGCACGCGATATGACCGCTGCCAAGAACCAGATGGATACGGAGACGAAGGCGCAGGAAACCACGCGTGAGCATGGTTCGAGCCTGCCCTTTAACGGCGAAGACGTATTGTAAGGAGATAGACCATGACACTCAAAGACAAATTGCCGGACAGACTGAAATGCTCCCCGCTTCTTACCATGGAATCGGACAGCGATATCGAGACCATCGCGGAATCCATCGTGAACCTCTCCGATTCAGATGGTGACTTCTTTAAGAAGACGGAAAAACTTCTTCTGATGGCCTGTCTTGGATATTTAAGGGACTGGTGCGAGCCTTCCCAGCGTACCATCGGGAACCTCATCTCCCTTCTTGATGCCGCCCTGCCAAAGGACAACGAGACCCATACCACCCTCGACAACCTTTTCTATGAAATGAAGTCCGGGTGCAAGCGCGTGAAATCGGAAGATGGCATCACGACCCTCTGGGAGCCTTCCGCCCTTTCCCGGTGCGACGGTCTCACTCCACGCGATTCCAATGGTATTGATGTGTCCGAGGACTTTTCGCTCACCTGCTATGAAGGATTCCGCCACGCGGCCACGCGAGAGACGCGCACGAGTATTGTGACCACGCTCTTGCTTGTGCTGGAAGAAGTGGAAAAGGAGGATGCAGATGGCAAATAGCGCGAACCCGGAAATCAATAAGAAGATTGCCACCTCGGCGCTCGGCACCCTCGTCATCGCCACGGTCTTTTTCTATCTCGGTGACCGCTATGCCGAAACCCTCGTCACCTATCCGGGGCAGATTTTCGACCATTTGAGCGATGCATTCCTTTCCATGTGGCAGACCATAAAGGATGCACCGTTTGCCCTCGATATGACCAGTAACTCCCTGCTGTTTGGCGGGGCTTGCTTTCTCATTATCTGGATGATTTGGCTTCGCTACGTGGCGTTCATCGGAAACTATCGTTCCGGCGAAGAATCCGGTTCCGCCCGCTGGGGCACTTTGAAGGAAGGAAAGAAGTTCAAGGACTTGCAGACCGAAGATAACAATCTTCTCTTCACCAAGAACTTCGGCCTTGCCCTGCACCGTCCCAAGTTCGACCCGGAATATGACCGCAACCTAAACGTCCTCGTGGTCGGCGGCTCTGGCTCCGGTAAGACCTTTAACTACGTGACCCCGAACATCTGCCAGCTCAACACCAGCTACTTCGTCACCGACCCGAAAGGCACCCTTCTTAAGGATGCCGGATACCTGTTCACGGACAACGGCTATAAGCTCAAGAGCTTCAATACCATCAACCTTGATGAGTCCATGCACTACAACCCGTTAAAGTACGTGAAGACGGATACCGATATCCTCTCCTTCGTGAACTGCTTCATTATGAACACGAACCCCGAGGGGAAATCGAGCGGTGACCCGTTTTGGGAGAACGCGGAGAAGATGCTCTACACGGCGCTCATCGCCTTGTTGCGTGACTGGTTCCCGGCGAAGGACTACAACATGTCCTCGCTTCTCACGCTCCTCTCCCTTGCGGAAGCACGAGAGAACGATGAGAACTTCAAGTCCGCTCTTGACCTCATGTTCCTCCAAATCGAGGAGGGCAAGAAGTACAAGCAAAACGACGGCTCTTCTCCTGACGCTGCGGGAAATGCCGGTCTTTCAAGGAGCTTTGGCACCAAGCAGGCAGATAACGGCTGGTCTTGGGTGCCCAGTAAGTTCAAGCGCAACTCCGACGGCGTGAAGCCCGCCGACTGCGGGGGACTTTCCGCCGACGAGGACTTCGCCCTGATGAACTACAAGAACTTCAAGGTGGCCGCAGGCAAGACCTTAAAATCCATCCTCATCTCCTGCAACGTGCGCCTTGCGCCCATCGCGACGGACGGCGTGCGCGAGCTTTTGACCTATGACGAGATGGAGATTGACACCCTTGGTGACCCGGATGCGAAGGTGGCGATTTTCGGCATCCTCTCCGATACCGACAAGACCCTCAGTTTCCTGTTCGCCATCCTCATGTGGCAGACCATCGACCAGCTGTGCCGAAAAGCCCTTTCGGATTATGGCGGGAAACTCCCGACCCCGGTGCATTTCATCTTCGATGAGTTCGCCAACATCGGCACTATCCCGCAGATTGAGGAGACCATCGCGGTCACCCGTTCCCGTAACATCGGCATCACCATCATCCTGCAATCCATGAGCCAGCTGGAAAGCAAGTACGATAAGAAGGCGCAGACCATCATCGACTGCTGCGACTCGACGCTCTTCCTCGGTGGCAAGTCCAACTCCACCAACAAGGAGATTGCGGAGATGATTGGCAAGCAGACCATCCATCAGATGACTTACAACGAGTCTACGGGGCAGTCCTCAAGCGCCAGTAAGAACTTGCAGATTCAGGGTCGTGACCTTATCGACGCAGCAGAAATCGGAAAGATGAGCCGCTTAAAGGCAATCCTGCTCATCGCCGGTACCAACCCGCTCATGGATGATAAGTACGACCCCCACGCCCATAAGCGATACCGCTATATCGTGGATAAGCGCAACTGGAAGCGTTTGCATAAGAACTCCTTCGATTTCGAGCGGTATCTGAAAAACGGCTGCGAGCCGTACACCCCCGATGAGGATACGGGTGCAGAGTTCACGGCATGGAAATGGGCGGCATGGAAAAAATCAAGGAAGGGGCTTCTGGGCATATTGCTAAACCGGTAGCCACTTATAATTAAGAGAAATGCCACGCGAAAAAGGCAGAAAGGGGACGAATGGAGGAAGGAACTTGGAAACACTCGTCAAACTCGCCGCCCCGGCGATAGGAACCGCTGCGGGCGCATTCACCGTCGTGGGAATCATCTATCTTGGGATGACCCTCGCGGGACTTCTTCGCGGCGGGGGCGGGGAGATACGCAAAGCCGTTGCAATCATCGTCGCGGGACTTACCTGTATCGCCTTTGCCCATCTGTACGGTTACTAGAAAACAAGTAAACAAGAAAGGAATCAACCATGCTGGAAAACGTGAAAAACCTTCTCTCTGATGGTGTGACCGCCCTCGGCGGCATCCTCATCGTCTTCGGCCTTGTGAACCTTGGCCTTACCATCAAGGACGGTATGCAGGGCGGCGGCGGTCAGCTCTCCGGTGCCCTCGCCATGATTATCGGCGGTGCCATCGTCGTGGGTGCTGCCGTGTACTTCAAGACCGGTATCAACTGGGGTTCCCTCGCGGGTTAGAAAGGAGCGATATCTAACATGCTCTCTGTAGCAGTACACAAGGATATCGCCGAGTATCAGCCCAAAATCGTAGGCAAGATGACCATGCGCACCCTGGTATCCATCACGGGTGCGCTTTCTGTCTCGGTACTTGCCGGGCTTTACATCTACTTCGTTTTGGGGCTGAACGTCAGCGATTGCACCTATTTTATCTACGCCGTCTCGTTGCCGTTTTGGTGCGTGGGCTTCGTGAAGCCCTGCGGGATGCCCTTCGAGCAGTTTGCGCCGCTTTGGCTTAAGGCAAACTTCACGAACGACCGCATCTTCTACAAGCCGTCCATGCGTCTTGCGGGACTTCTCTCTGAGTCGGAAAACAGCAAGCAGAAAGGAACTATCTATGGAAAACACTACCGAAAGCAGGGAAACCTTCGCGGCATCGAATCCTACTCCCCAAGGGCAGGACGGGTCATCTCTTAACGCCGCATTTGACGTGGACGCGTTCGTCCACGCATCCGGTGACGGGTTCGGGAACACCGCGCCCCTGCGCTCCGATACCGGCGCTATCGACATGGATGCCATCTCTCAGGTCGCGCACGTCACGCAGGGTGCCGGAAAGCTGACCCGAAAGGAGAAGAAGCACGCCAAGCGCGAGATGAAGCGCAGGAAAAAGGAAGCCAAGAAGGCCGAGAAGGAAGCGAAAAAGACCTACAGCTCCATCAAGTCCCAGTTAAAGGACAGGGACAAGGAGCTGTCCGATAAGATGGCCGATGCCAGAAAGAAGCGCGACTCCGCGAAAGACGTGGTGAACTACATCGGCTACAACAAGATGTATCAGGACGGCATCTGTGAGGTGGAGGAGGGAATGTTTTCCTCTTCCATCGCCTTCGATGACACCAGTTACCACTCGGTGCGCGATGAGCAGCAGAAAGCCATGTTCTCCGCCATCACCCGCCTTTACGACCAGTTCGGTGCGGATACGCTCGTGCAGATGAGCGTCATCAACACGCCGCTCCTCAAGGAAGAGGTCGGTCATCGCAAGTTCTTCGACCCGGAGCGTCAGGCAAACGATGCTGCAAGGAACGACGCGCAGGTGTTCAACAACATCCTGAACGATAAGGTGAAGGAGGGGGTCAGTAACATCCGCAGGAACCGCTACCTCACCTATTCCGTGACGGCGGACACCGCAGAAGATGCAGCGCGTCAGCTCTCCCGTATCGAGGTCGAATCCTCCCGCATCCTAAACTCCATCGGCAGCAAGGCACACCTTATGAACGGCACCCAGCGCCTTTCTGTCATCCATTCACTCCTGAACCCCTATAAGCCGTTCCTGTTCGATTACCAGCGCGATATTTCCGCCAAGCGCTTACAGACTACCAAGGACTGCATCGCACCGACGCAGATTGATTTCCGCCCGGACGGCCACTATAACGACTGCGTAAAACTCGATAACGGGGTCTACGCACAGGTACTCGTGATGAAGAAGTTCGGCTCGGAACTTTCCGACCGCGCACTTGCCGACATGGCAGACCTTCCTATCCCCATGGCTATCACGTGGTACGTGCAGCCCATGGATAAATCCAAGGCTATCAATTACGTGCGCACCCGTTCCGCATGGATTGACAAGGAAATCATCGAGGAACAGCGCTCGGCAGTGAACAAAGGCTATGACTTCTCCATCCTCCCGCAGGAGCTGAAATACTCCAAGGAGGAGACGGAGGACGTGCTCGACCACTTGCAGAACAAGAACCAGCGTCTCTATGTCTTCACGGGACTTGTCTACACCTACGCGGAGAGCAAGGAAGCGCTGGATACGCAGGTACTTCGCATCATCTCCACGGCACGTCAGAACTCCATCGAGCTTGACACCTATGACTATCGCCAGCGTCAGGGACTTAATTCCATCCTCCCGCTCGGCCATAACCACGTGGAAATCTCCCGCATGTTCACCACGGCGCAGGTTTCCATCCTCGTGCCGTTTGCCACGCAGGAGCTTGACGATGCAGGCGGCAACTTCTACGGCCAGAACAAGCACAGCCGCAACCTCGTGGTCTGCAACCGCAAGAAGCTCACCTCGCCGATGGGCTTCGTCTGCGGCAAGACCGGCTCCGGTAAGGGTATGTTCACCAAGACCGAGATGACGGGCACCATCTTCTCCAATCCGACGGACGAGATTTACGTCATCGACCGCGCAGGCGAGTACACCGCTATCGCCGAACGCTACGGCGGCAGCACCTACCACTTCGGCGTGGGTACCGGAACCCATCTGAACCCCTTCGATACGGTATCCGTGGAACACATGACGAGAAACGAGCAGATTGCGTTCAAGGTGGACGCGATGTTAGCTCAGGCGGGCGCTTCCGCTGCCGAAGCCGGGTCGAACTTCTCTGAGGTTGACCAGTCACTCGTTCAGCGCTGCACCGAGCTTGCCTTCCAGAAGGCCGCAGAGCGCGGAGACAATCTTCCGCCGACCTTACAGGACTTCTACGATGCCGCGAACGAGCAGCCGGAGGAGCAGGCACAGGTCATCGCACTCCGTTACGAGCGATTCGTGAAGGGTTCCATGAACTTCTTCAACCATCAGAGCAACGTCGATTTCAACACCCGCATCGTGGACTTCAACCTGAAAGACCTGCCGGATTCCATGCTGGTCTTCGCCCTCATCAACGTCTGCGAAGCCGTCCGCAACCGCATGTACTTCAATGCAAAGCGAAACGTCCGCACATGGCTCTACGTCGAGGAGATGCAGAGTATGTTCGCGTACCCGACGGTACTTAACTACTTCTCCCGCTTCTCGAATGAGGGTCGAAAATTCGGACTTTTGCTGACAGGTATCAGTCAGAACGCCACGGCGATGCTCGCCAACGAAGCGGCGCGAAATATCGTCCTTAACGCGGACTTCCTCATGCTTCTCAAGCAGTCCCCGCTCGACCGTATGAAGTGGGCGGAGCTTCTGAACCTGTCCGAGCAGGAGGAGGAATGCATCGACGAGTCCGCAGAGCCGGGTGACGGCCTGCTCATCGCAGGTAACGCCCGCGTGCCGATTCGCGGCAAGTTCCCGTCCGGCAACGTTCTCTATGACCTGTTCTCCACGAACCCCAATGAGACGAAGAAGACGGGGCTTGGGGACAAGAAAGATGCAAAACCCGTTATCTAGCAACCCAGTAAGAAGACCCCGGAAAGGACGGTGAACGTCAGATGAAGGCTTCGGATTTCACGACCGGCGGAAACGACCGTGAGAAAGCCATGAGTAATCTCCTCAAGACCGAAAAGACGGATGCCGTCAATACCGGTCTGGTGGAAAAGGCAGATAAGAGCGCCAAAGCCTTAAAGGGTGACCTCTATTCCGTCGGCAAGAAGGGCACGCACGGCGCGGGAAGTACCGCCCTCGATGCCATCGCAAGGAAACGTAAGAAGACTTCCGCCGCCGATGCCCTTGACGGAAAATCCCGTAGCCAGATAACCGGAAAAAATGCCCTCACGAAAAAGGTGCAGTCTCGCCACAATCTGAATAAGAGCCTGAAACGTGGTGCAAAGGGTGTAGCCGCAAAAGCTGCCCACAACGCTCTCAAAGACTCCGAGCTGGAAGGCACGGACGATTTGGTCGCAACCACGCACACCGGCGCGAAACTTGCCGGAAAGGCGAGAAAGCACCTTCGTTCCGGTAAGGATGCACTTGAAAAGAAAGATTCTCTCGGTGCCCTCTCGGAAAAGAAATACCGCACCGAGAAACTGGATAAAAAAGCTGCCCAGAAGCGGATGCAGTTCTCCAAATACTTCCATAGGAACGTCTACGAGAATGCTGCGGCGCAAGCGGGAAAGAAAAAGGCGCTCACGGTTCTTTCCGGTGGCATCAAGGGAATGCTTTCATCACTTGCCGGTGCCGTCTCCCAATTCTTTCCACTCATCATTGCCTTCATCTTGGCCTTCGGCCTGATTTCCGTTGTCGGTGGCGGTGCCGCCGATGAGGAGCAAAAGAGCGCATCGCTTGACGGGATGCCCGCATGGGTCACCTACGACCTCGTGCTCGCGTGCCTGAACGCCCACGAACAGTACGGATATCCCGCTTCGGCGCTCCTCGGCCAGATGATGATTGAGAACGGCACCTCGGACTCCGGTTCCGACCTCGGGCGGCTGTACCACAACTACGGCGGCGTGAAATATGCCGGTTATGACTACGGCGGACTCATCACGGGTTCCGTTAAAATGCTCACCACCGAATACAGTGCTTCCGGCTCTGCCTACAAGACCTACGCGGATTTCGCCGTCTTCAAGGACGATGATTCGTACATGAAGTACCGGTGCGAGCATTTGTATAAACAATCCAACTACACCCGTGTCCCTAACTACCAGAAGGCCATCGACACCAATAACTCCGAACTCTTTTTGCGTGCCCTCGGCGAGGGTGGGTACTACACCGCGTCGCAGGACAGCTATATCGCCCAGTACCGTTCCATCTGCCAAGCCTATCCGCTCGTTGCGCAGCTCGACTCCATGACCGCAGAGGAGTTCAAGAATCGGTACTCCGGCACCACCCTCATTCCCGGTGGCGGGCAGGACTACCAGAGCGCCGACCAGTGGCAGAAGGATATCGTGAATGCCTGCTCGCAGACTCCGTGGCCGGGAGCCAACCTTTGCGCCACATGGACAACAAGGGTCTATGCAAGAGCCGGTCATCCCGTCGGCGGCAACGGCAATACGCAGCTCGGCAATCAGGGATACGGTGCCAATTACAGCCAGAAACGCGCCACCACCGACCTCTCCCAGATAAAGGTAGGAATGCTCATCTCCGCCCAATACGGCTCCAACACCCCCGCCGGTAACGCTTACGGGCACGTCGGCATCTATATCGGTGACGGCAAGGTCATGGATAGCATTTACTCCGGTCTGCGCACCATCTCCCTGTCCGATTGGGTTTCCCAAAACGGAAGAGGATGGGTTGTCTGCGGCTATCCATGGGACTGGCGCTAGGAAACCAGAAAGGATACCTGCTATGAAGAAACTGAAAGCATGGATGACGGAACACAAGAAGTTTTCCGTCATCGCCCTGTGCCTGCTCCTGATGTTCACCTGCGGCTCTGCCATGAGCGCCATCAACGTGTCGCATCACCGCGCGGAAACCGCAAAGGAGCAGAACGCAGGAAATAACACGGACACTACCACAGCCGCTGAGAAGAAGACGAAGGAGGAAACCGGGAAAGTGGAGCTTACCGATGCCCAGAAGGAAATCATCAAGGGATACGATACCGATGCCAAGGAACTCATCGACACCCTCTCCTCTTCCGTCTGGTCGGTAAGCGAGGGGCGCTACACTCTCAAGTTTGCCGATGACTCCTACGTGGAAACGGTGAACGGAACTCCGACCGTCCATAGTTACGCCATCTCCCGCGTGGAAAAGACCTCCGATGGATACGGCGGTTATCTCTATACCATCGTCTTCGAGACCGATACCGGCACCCATATCGTGACCTACACGGACGGCAGTGGCGCTGCGGTAAACTCCGATTCTAAGACCCCCGGTGAGAACACCATCTCCACCCTTACAAGCTCTACGATGTTCGCTCAGAAAAACACCGCATACGAGCGTGCCGAAGCGGTGGCAAACATTACCGTGAAGGGCATGAACAGCGAGGTCACGAAACTCTTCGGCGGGGATGAGAAGGCCGTCACCACCGCCCTCTCCAAGTGGTGCGCCGTCCATTACCCTTCTGTCACCGAAGCTACATGGCAGAAAGTCGTGAACCTCGACTATGAGAACGGGGTCATCACCACGGACTTCAAGCTCAACGACACAAACTCTGTTTCCATCACCTGCGTTTACGAGCAGTCCACGGGCGAGTTCTCCTTCGAGGGCTAGGGCAGCATCGCCATGCAGGCAGAAAGGAATCTCTATGAATGAACAACTGACTTTACAATCCACACAGCATGAGGAGACGAAGACGGTTCCCCTGCGCAGGAGAAAGGCTTGTCTCGCGGGCACATTCGCGCTCTTCGCTGCCTGCGCACTCGTGCTCCTCATTCCCCATCCGGCCTATGCGGGTATCATCGGGGACTTCCTTGATATCCCCAACATGATTAAAACGTGGCTTCTGCAAATCGCTGCCACGCTCTTCAATACCTATTTCGGTGTCATCAACCAGACGCTTGATGCGAAGTTCATTTCCGGGCCGTTCAACGAGCTTTTCGGAACAACCGAGGCGTATGGCGTGGTAAAAGACTTCTATCAGGCCGGGGTCATCCCCGTTGCCCATGCCATCCTAGGTCTCTTCATGCTGATGCAACTCATCAAGATTAGCCAGCGCATCGACGCGACGAGCACCCTTCCCGCCGTGAAGGATATCGTATTCCTCGTGGTGACCTACTGCATCCTCAGCTACTTCATCGACAACGCCCTCGACCTCGTTTCCGCCATCTACGGCATCTTCAACGACCTCGTTGGTAACGTGTCGGACAAGCTGCAATCGAAAAACTGGTATGAACCCGGAATCGAGATGACCAAGGACGATGCGGCCGATGCCACGTTCGGCGGATGCTTCCTCCTTTTGATTTTCGGACTCATTTCATGGGCGGTCGGACTCGTTTTTTATGCGGTCTCAATGGTCGTTGCCCTCGGCCGTTCCGTTCAGCTCTATGTCTATGCCGCCTTCTCTCCGATTCCCATTTCCCTTCTCGGCTTCGAGGAGACGAAGCAAATCGGAATCGGTTACCTCAAGAACTTTGCGGCAGCAGCCCTCGCAGGCGTGGTCATGGTTCTTATCCTCTACCTCTACCCACATCTTGTGACCGCCCTCGCGGTTTCCGGCGGATTGGGAAAGGCTGAGATGCTTGGTCTCGCACAGGGCGTAGAAACATTCGACTCATTCGGTGTCATCATCAAGACTATCGCCGTTCTCATCACGACCATGATGGGGCTTGTAAAGTCCGGCTCTTGGGCGAAGGAAATCCTCGGCGCGTAGACGCTTACCGAAAACCTGCTACCGCTCACCGAAGGGGCGTGCCGAAACCGGTGCGCCCCTTCCCCTTAATAAGTTATTATTGGGAGCCAAGCATCGGCTTCCGATGGAAAGGAACGCGCTATGGCATACGACACTACGGAAGCAGTGGCTAAGTTTCTGTCCGGCTTCCAGATGGAGATAACCCATCGTGGAAAGGGCACCTTCACTCCCGACCATGTGAAGTATTCCCTCACCATTGCGAACGGCGGGAAAGACTTTTCCACGACCTTCGAGTCGAACCCTCATGTTCACGGCGAACCCACCATCACGCAAGTCTTTGGTGCCCTCGCATCCGATGCGATGGTTGTTCGTGACTACGGGATGGATGAGTTCGTAGACGAGTTTTGCGACGGGATGAAGCCGTCTGCCGCCATCCGCGCCTACAACTCCTGCAAGGAGACCTACGACTGGATGCGTGACGGTCTGTATCTCTCGAACGGCGATATTGCATCCCTCTCCGAGGTTATCAGCGAGAATGAGGACGAGGTAAACACTCTGGTCGAGAAGGCCGCATCCGAGCGTGCCGCGCGGTACGCCTATGACCATCCGAAGCTGCCGAAGGGTTTCGTTACTATCGAGCAGCTGCAAGGAGACCTTGACCTCGGGGATATCTGCCGTTACGGCACCCTCGACCAGCTAAGGGATATGGGGGTCTATGCCATCCGGGAAAACCTTGCAGACGAAATCTTAAACGACCTCTCCTATGATGAGGATTATGCGCCGACCGATGACGCGAAGGATACCATCATCTCGGCTATCTATGCCACGTTCGAGGAGAAATATGGCGAAGACTTCGCCGACTGTGCCGACAACTTCATACAGGACAACGATGATATCGCGGGGCGCGTGAACCCCTGCGCGATGAGCGTGGAAACGGTTCGCGCGGTTTATGGGATGGGCTTTGATGCGGTCTTCTTGAATGACTGGAAGAAAGAGCTTGCAGAGTGTGATATCGACCCGGAAGCGGTTTCCGTTGACAGCGAAGCGCACGATATGGAAAACGGTAGGGATGGGCTTGATGGTAACGCCCCGGAAAAGGATGCCCCGGAAAAGGACGATAGAGATGCACAGCCGCCTGTAGACACCGACAACCGTTAGAAATGTGCATGGAAACGGGTGAGGGCAAGGCTCCACCCGTTTTCTGCTGAAAGGAGACTCTATGGAACCGAAACCGAAAGAGCGCATCGTCTTCGACGAAGACCTCTACTACGGAGACGAAGGCGAAGAGATGGCGATAAACGACCTCATGGAACGTGACGGTCTGACCGAGGGTGAGGTGCGCGAGGACTTCACCGACGATGAGATTTTCAATCATCAAATGGAGATGAAGGATTTCGATTACGAGGAGGAGATGCGGGCACTTGCCGCCTTCTTTAACGGGGAGAAGTCCGACATGTCGGATTTCGTCAACCCTTACGGCGGCAACCACATCCTCGTGTCGGGAAGTGTTGGGCGCTGGAACGGCACGTCCACCGGCATCGCCGTCTACAAGGACTTCGATGCCGCCACCGATTGCTCTCCATCCCGTTTCGGTCAGGGCAACGTTTTCGCCGACTGCGAGATTCAGAAGGTCTGGGACGAGAACGGCACGCTTTACCTTGCCGGTGCCCACCATGACGGGCGCGTATCCGTCGAGATGCGTCAGCTTACCGATGAGGGCGAACGCCTTTGGGGACAGCTCGATTACGAGGATTATCTGCCCCTCGAAGGGCTTACCGCCATGGGAAAGCACTATGAGCTTGGCGATGAGAACCAGTTCATCCACGACCTCTATAACAGCCCGGAACTCTGCGCCGCCCCCCGTTACGTGGAACAGTCCTTCGGATGCCCTTCTGAGGAATACGAGAAAGAGGAAGGGACGCTCCCTCACGACTTCACCACCGGCAAATGGCGCGTGCATCTTATCTACCCCGGAGAGCGTTACGGTCTCGATGGTTGCCTGACCTATGAGTTAAATGCTTACTCTGGCGCACCTGCCGCCGCCCATCGCGCGTCCTACCCCCTTGTGGAGTTCTACGATACCTCGCAGGATGCCGCCCGCTTCCCGGGCGGGCAGTTCGTCTCTCGCTACTACATGACCGACCTGCTTGAGGACGATTCCATTGCCGTCTCCCTCGACACGATGCTCAAGAACGGGAACCAGTTCTCCCTTGATGGCGGCATCCCCGCTTGGACGGTTGAAGGCGATGACCTTGCGAAGGTGAACGACTTTCTCAAGAAAAGCTGCATGGAGTTCTGCGGCTCCCTTCCCAGTGACGAAAAGGACGAGGATGGCTACTCCCTCACGGGGGAAGCGAAGGATGCCACTGCATCCCGTAATGGGCTGAGCAGAAACCAGATGGGGATTGAAGAAAAAGCTGCCGAGTGCAAAGAAGCCGCGACCGTCCTCGCTAACGAAAACGCCCTTTAGGCGTTTTTGGCAAGAAAGGAGAAATGAACATGGCAGAAGATTTCGGTGACAGCACGGGAAGCGGCCTTGTGAATACCGCAGGGCAGGCCGCAAAAGAGGTCGTTCAGGCCGTCGTGACAAAGGGTGCGGGTATCGGAGGAAAGGGCGGTGGCGGTATCTCCCTCTCCGGGGAAGCCAAGGACATGATGGCAGCTTCCAAACAGCTTGCAGGCGGTTCTACCGCACCTTCCCGCGAGCATCTGGTCGCAAAGCCCGACCTCTCCCGTTAGATAGAACCACAGAAAGCCAGCAAACCGTACAACCAGAAACACAGAAAGGATGATTGCCATGCCAGATAACGACTTCTGGATTGGGCAGGAGCAGATTCCCGTTGACCTCTCCCTCCTGCTCACCTACCACAACGATGAGGACTACTGGTACGCTCCGGGGGAGTATGCGCTCAGGGTCTATACCGTCGATACCCTGAACACCAACTTCGCCCGCCCCTGCTTCGCGCTCGGTGAGCGCACGTCCGACCCGGAGATGGAGGATGTTTCCGGTGCTATCGAGAACACCCTCCACGAACTTCTCGATTCCGGTGCGACACCCGAGGACGTTTACCGCATCATGGGACTCGTTAAGGAGAGCGAGCTTTCCCCCGAGACCAAGGAAGCTAACAGCTATCTTCCCATCGACCTCGGCTATTGCATCGACGGAAATATCGTCTCCTATGAAGCGGTGCCGGAGAGCGTTGCGACGGTGCCTGAAAACGTAGACTACCCGCGTTACGCGGAAGCGATGGAGAGCCATGTGCCGCTTCCCATCGCTACGCAGATTGCCAAGCATGATTTCTCTCACAGGCAGGCGGATATCCTCATGGAAGCCGCCCGTAACCCGCACGTCTCGCCCGAGACGCTTGAGACGATAGCCGACAAGACCCTTTCGTCCGGTAAGATGCGCGGTCTTCTGGATATCGCTTCTGTCGGCAAGAACCCCCTCGATTTTCGCAATATGGACGAGCAGACACTTAAGGCGGCTGTTTCCGTGCTGTTCCACGGCGGCAAAGACCTCCCCGTGACGGAGCTTGGCCTTGCGCAGCTGCGTTCGGTAGACCTCGCGCTGATGGACGGGGCTTCCCCCGCCGAAGCCATGCGTGCAGCCGAGAAGTCTACATCCGCCGAGCCGGAAGCGACTGCCGCATCTCTCGCATCCGAAGCTCGCGATGCGAAGGCTGCTCGCACCGAACTCGATAGCCAGTCGGAGATAAAGGATGCCCCGACACGCGCGGAAAAGGCAGATGGCTCCCTGTGACAAAGCCGTTTCATGGGCAGAAAGGAGGACACCTATGACACCTGACGGAAAAACATTCGACCCGGAAACCGTTACCGACAAACAGCTCGTTCAGTACGAACAGGCCATCGACCGTGGCCTAACCGAAGCCGACGCGATGCGCCTGACCGAACACGAGTACAACGGCTTTCAGGCCAATGCCATCATCGCCGCCGCCCTGAATCCGGCGGTGGGAGAAGACGTGCTGGATGCTCTCGCGACCCCCAAGTACACCGCAGCGCAGATGACGGCCATCGCGAAAATCGCCATCAGGGGCGGAGACTTCGCACGCTTCCTAGACCCGCAGATGGACGCACGGCGCATGGAAGCCGCCTATCTGGTCGTGGCGCACGGTGGGAGCGACTTGCCTGTGGAACGTCTCTCCCGCTCCCAGCTGCTCACCATCAACAACATCCTTCTGCAAGGCCATATCCCCTATGAGACCGTCCGCGCCATCGCAAAGCCCGCGTTTACCCCTGAGAGCATGGAGGTCATCGCCGCCGCCATGGAAAACGCACGTCATGACCCCTATACCGGTGAGCACTCGCTGACCGAAGCGCAGGTGGCGCGTATCATAAACCCGGAATACAGGCCGGAGCAGCAAATCGCGCTTCTTACCGCCATGCGCGGGCAGACCCCGGTTGCAGACCTGAGTGATGCGGACTTTGCGGGGCTGTTCCCGGCTTCCCTTTCCGTAGAGCAGATGAGCGCCTGTGCCTATGCCGTGAACCGGTGCGGGTATAACACGCCACTTCTCATGATGACCATGCAGGCGTGCGCGGACATGAACGCGCAACAGCTCATGGCCGTCTTCGATGCAACGGCGGCAGAGTTTTCCGATGCCACTATGGCAAAGGTCTCCACAATCCTTATGCACACTCCAACCCTTACCTCCCAGCAGATGCGCTACCTGCTCGCGGAAGCTAGGGACGGCACCCCGTTTCCAGCTCTGGAATCCATGAAGGAGCATCTGCTGGCACAGGTGGAACCCGAAAAGGCACTGGTTGCCGAAACCGGTGTCAAGTCCGAGTCCCGTGACATGGCTTCCGGCAAGGAAGCACTTGCGGAGCAGACGGGACTCGATGGCACCCAAAAAATCAATCAGAACAAGGAGATGGAATAGATGTTTCACAACATATCTAATCCCAAATGGTTCGGCAATTGGAGCCGTTTGGAAGATGACTATCTCGGCAACGGCGGAACGGACATTGCCGACAACTTCACTTTCTCGAAAATGGAAAAAACCGGCGGGCTTTTCGGTTCCATCATCAGACTGGCTACCGCATTTCCCGCCTGCGACCCGGAGACCGGACATGCCACCGGCGCTTGGAAGGTGGCCTGCGAGTCCATCGACCTCGACGAGGTGCCGCTTTCCGATATCGCGGACATGATTTCCGGCTTTGACTGCGAGACCATAACCGATTTCCGGTTGTTCAACACCGGGGCATTCGATAACACCCCATGGCAGCAAGCCCTCGGCGAGCTTTTGCTGCGCCTGCGCATCGAGAAGGACGATTACCAATGGATACAGTGCCCCAACTCCGAATCCGCCGTGAACATGATGAACATGGTCATGGATGCGCACATGCCGAAGGACTTCTTCGATGGTTTTGTCTGCGGTGATGAGGAATATGGTCTCAACGAGGAAGCACACGAAATGGCTTCTGGACGGAAGGAAATCGACACCCAGACGGAAACCAAGGATGCGCCGGAAGTTGACGCGGACAAGGAGGTGAAATAGATGACCGATAATTTCAAGGAGATAGGTTCCCTGTTCGGCAGGGAAGGCGCGGGTGCAGGCTTCGCCAAACAGACGGATAAGGAATCCTTCACCTATGCCTTCGCTTGGCCGGAGGGTGATACTTGGGCAACCCTCACCGGATACCTAAATCTCGATGAGCAGCCGGAGGAGTACGTGCGCCGCGTGCTGCAAGACGGCGGATTCCGCTCCGATTGGGGCAACCCGGATTACGACCCCATCGGTGATTTCAAGGAGACAGCCGGTGACGAATACCGGATTCCTCTCCTGAAAGTCCTGCTCCGGGAGCAGCTGGAAAGCCGCTACGAGGTCGCAAACCATTTTTCGACGATGAACCGCGCCCGCGTGGAGCTTTCCGCCTTTATCCAGAACGAAGGCGGCGCACCGCTTCCCGAAGACGCGCTCGGTACTCCCGAAGAACAGGGTATCCGTGCCATGCTCATCGCCACCGGCGAACCTCCGCGCGAGGTGACCCTTCTGCCGGATAAAAACGGCTCCACCTTAAAACCGTTGCAAGCGCTGGTGGGTGGAAATATCGAGACTTTCGATATCGCTTTCGGAGAGAGGGTTTCCCTTTACGTGAACGAGGAGGGTCTGTTCACCTGCCCGCCAAATCGTGCCGTTTTCGCCACCGAGGAAATGGCAAAAGCCGGGTATCTCTCCCAGCTCGATTACTCGAAGGTCGTGGAGATGGGGGATTTCTACACCGTTCTAAACGGCGATATCGTAGCCGTGGGCTTCGACCCAGAGACAGGGGAGAGCAGGTCGCTCACGGATGGAGAGACTGCCCGCGTAGAAGGGTACTTCACCGTTATCAGTAGACCCGGAAGCGGAGCGAAGGCCGTCGATGATATCCGGCACGGTATCACTCCGGGCAGCTACGACATTTCCGTGGAGAGCCACGACTGCACATCCGGCAGGAACGCGCTCGCGGCGGATGCACCTGCAAGGGATGCGCCCGGAAAGGATAACCAGAACATCGGATAGAACCCGAAGTGACAAAAAATAGAAAGACAGGATGCCGCATCCCGTATGGGAGCGGCATCTCCACAAATGCGAAAAAGAACGGGAGGTGCGAATGATGAAAGCAGAAAAAGGCTCCGAGATTATCACGACCATCTGCGAGTACGAGAACTCCGTGGCAATGCCGGATTATGAACGCCTGACCTATCTCGACACGTGCGGCATCGCCCGCCTTAAGGATGGGAACGGAAATGTAAAAGCACAAGAAGCCTATGCGAACAGATGCAGCGAGTACCTGCGGTTCGGACACGAAGTCGACCTTGCCGCCTGCGGCGCATACAGCCCCTACGATGCCCTGAAAGTCTGCGACACGCCGGAGATATTCTTGAAGACCGGGTTCGAGCAGCGCCCCATGCTCTACACGCAGAAGCATCTCTTTCAGGCTCTCACACCGAAATCCGATTACAACCCCCACCGGCACGGCTTCTCCATCGAACAGGTAAAGCGCTTTCCCGAGCTTCTTGCTTCCCCGGTGGTTCTCGCCAACAGCCCGACCAGGGAGGATGTTCTGCTTGCCATCCTTCTCGCGACCGATGCCTACGACACCCCGCTCATCGCGGGCATCAAGCCGGACGGCACGGGAAACTACGGGGAGCGCGAAGTGGAGACGAATATGGTCTTGAGCGTCTACAGCAGACAGAACTTCATCCGTTACTTCGCTCTGTTACGGGATATGGATGCCTTCGTGTTCGTAAGCGGCAGGAAAATCGAAGCGCTCGAAGACCTATCCGGGCTTCCGCTTGCGGAAAATTGCTCCGGTCTCGATATTGACAGGATTCTGCAACGCCCGAAGTGCCTTGGATAGATACGGGTCAGGAGATTTCAAAGCATGTTCTTCAAGAAGAAAAAAGGGAAAACACCGAAAACCTCGAACAGGAAGGTCGTTCCTAACATGAAGCCCATCGAAGAGCTTAGAACCAACAAAGATATTGCCGAATGGTGTCGCGATTTCTTTCGCGTGACCGATTCTCTCTGTCCTGACGGTTGCAGCGAGAAGAGCATTTTGGTTCGTCCCGAGCGCAACCTGCTCATGGCGCTCACGACGGTGCTCGTCGAGTGGATGCCGAGAAAAGACCTGAGCATTAACTCCCTCTTCGTGCTTCTCTCTCATGCAGAGAAAGAAGATGCTCGGAACTATAAGCCCCCGCTCGACTTTCTCTTCGAGCAGATTGAGACCGGATACAAGTACAGCGGAACAACCATAGACGGGCATCCGAAGGCCGTGCCCTCCCTCTTCTGCCGCAACTCCGATGCCCGTTGCCCGGCCAAGGAAAAAGGGCTTGAGCCGGTAGAGGACTTCGCCCTCCAATGTTACCAGTCCGTTCGTCAGCTCAGCTACGCGGACTACACCGTCATCGTCTCATCCTTGACCTCCCGTCTCATCGACTTTAAGTACCTACGCGAAGCCGAAGCGCCCGCCTATACCCATGGAGTTTCAAACGATACCTTCGACTATGAGTTCGATGATGACGATGACGATATTCCCGCCTTTTCATTCCCAGAAGCCTAGCAAACCAGAAAGGAAGGAAACCATATGAGCAAATTAGTCATCGCGGAAAAGCCGATGCTCGCCCGCGATATCGCCCGCGCCATCACGGGAAAAGAGGTGTCCGAAAGCGCCCGCCTTCCCATCTCGGGAAACGGCTACACGGTCTGTGCCTGCGCCGGCCACCTTTTGGAACTGGTAAAACCGGATGCCATCGACCCAAAATGGGGAATGCCTTGGAGCCTTGATGTGCTCCCTATCGAGGTTCACGACTGGCCGAAGGAACCGGCGGTCGATAAGAAGACCGGAGAGAGTAAGAAGCCCCTCATCGACCAGATTGCGGGACTCCTTAAAACTTGCGATTCCGTCATCGCCGCCGGTGACCCGGACGATGAGGGGCAGCTTATCGTGGACGAGCTTTTGGACTACCTCGGCTACGCCGGTAAGGTCGAGCGCGTCTACGTGAACGACAACATCGAGAAGAACATCGTGAAGGCATTCGACAAGCTCGTGCCCAACGACTCCTGCCGGGGTGCTGGCAATGCCGCCTATGCCCGACAGATGGCGGATATGTGCTTCGGCGTGAACGAGACGAGACTCGCCACCAAGCGTCTCGACGGCCTGTTCACCGTCGGACGCGTGCAGACCCCGACGCTGGGGCTTGTGGTGAAACGCGACGAAGCCATCGCCCACCACGTCACCCGAAAGTTCTACGAGCTGTTTGCAAGCGGTGATTCGGATGCCGGAGAACTCACCTTCAAGTATCTGCCGGGAAAGGAGCTGCTTGCCGGTGAGAAGCATCTGTTCGAGCGGCATACGCTGGAAGCCCTTAAGGAAAAGCTCGACGGACGCGACCTGCACTTTGAAACGACTGTATCGAAAAAGCAGGAGAACCCGCCGCTTCCCTACAACTTGACCGTGCTGCTTTCCGACATGAGCGAGCGCTTCGGCTTCACTGCCGCCGAGACTCAGCAAATCACGCAGGATTTGCGTGATAAGTACAAAGCCATCACCTACAACCGCTCCGATTCCCAATACCTCAAGGAAGAGCACCGAGAGCAGGCACCGGCAGTCCTTGCGCAGGCGATGAAGAACCTCGGCGTGCGCTGGCCTTTGGATTACCGGCTCCACTCCAAGGCGTTCAACGATGGGAACGTGACCGCCCACCATGGCATCATCCCGCAGGAAGCGGATATACCCGTTTCCGCGATGGAACCGGACGAAGCCAAGGTCTACACCGCCATCTGCGAGCGCTATGCGGTGCAATTTCTTCCTCCCGCCGTGTACGACGTGAGCGAGAGCACGGTAAGTGTGGATGGCGGAGCGCTTAAGCTCACCGCGAAGCGCCTTTCGAACGCGGGGTTCACGGCTGTCTTCCCGAACATCTCGAACAGCCGCGTCAGAGAGGATTCCGATACGGGGAACCCATGGGTTCCCGCAGGAAGCCACACCCTTGCCGGTATCTCCTGTTCAATCACGGAAGGGGAGACCACCCCGCCCGCACCCTATACGGAGGGCACCCTCATCACAGACATGGCATCCATCGCGAAGTACGTCAAAGACCCGGAAATCCGGGAAATCCTTAAGCGTAAGGATGACGGCAAGAAGGGCGAACACGGCGGTATCGGAACGACGGCCACCCGCTCCTCCATCATCGAGGGTCTGAAAACCCGTGGCTACCTTGAGGAACGAAAGGGAAAGGTTCGAGCGACCGATAAGGCCAAGGCGTTCTACGCACTCCTCCCGCCGGAGATTCGCGGTGCAGACGTGACCGCAAGATGGTGGCTCATCCAACAGGATATCGCAGACGGCAAGGCGGACGTGAACGCCCTGCAAGATTCCGTCATCGAGGTCTTCAATCACCACCGCGAGACCGCCTACGTGGGCGCATCCATCGCAGGTGCCGGAAAGACCGTAGTGGGCAAGTGTCCGAGGTGCGGCAAGGACGTTATAAAGACCGGCTCCATCTACGCCTGCTCCTCCATCAAGAACGAGAAGCAGGAGGACGGCACTTGGAAGGAGGTCGCGGGCTGCGGGTTCAAGCTGTTCGGCTTCTGCACCAAGAAGTTCACCGAGAAGCAGGCCGCATCCCTTCTTGACGGGAAGGCAGTCTCGCTAAGGGGCTGCAAGTCCAAGGCCGGAAAGACCTTCGATTGCACAGTCGTTCTTCAAAAGGACGGGTCGGTAGAACCTATTTTCACACCGAGAAAACCCACGAAAAAAGGCCGCAGGTAGCGGCAGAAAGGAAGGAATGACATGGCAACACTCCTATCACCGGATATGCTTCCCGAGGATATTCGGAACATGGATTTCGGGCAGGCTTCCATGCCCCACGCGCCCGAAGCCCAGACCCCGGAAGTGCCCTACGATACGACCACATCCGCACCAGACCGCCCTGCCATACCGCTCTCCCCGGACATGCTTTCCGGGAACCTGCGAGAAAACGACAGTGAGAAATCGGGCATCGAGTTCTCCTTCGATGCCTTCGGATACACCCAGCAGGTCGAGCTTGTACAGGAGTCCTATGCGGACGGAAACCTTGCAGTGACCGCCTATCTCTCCGACCCGACTGACGAATCGTTCGGACAGCCTTGGAGCAGCGTCACCGTGAACTTCGGTTCCCCGCTGCAACAGGACGCGACCGTTTTCCTCGACACCAATAACATGGGAGAAGCGATGCTCTCGAAAATCTCCCAGCTCGGAGCCTTCACCGGCCAGTTCATGCGTTCGGGATTCTGCTCCTACCCGGCCTTCACCTTCGATACCGAAGTCATGGACAACATGCGCGACTTAAACGAGTTTGTATCGGCAGACCACAGCAGCTTGCCGAGATGCGGGGCGCGTGCCACGCGGCACTCGAAAACGTATACGGCAGCGAGTTCACGGATGCCTTGGAAAGCGGTTACGACCTGAACGCCAAATCCCATGACTGCGCTTCCGGAAGCGCCGTGCTCGAAACCTGCGATACGACCCGTGCGGAACAACCTATGAACCATGCGAAGGGGGTGCGATAGGCATGAGCCGCTTTCACTCGAACCGGACTTGCATCCGTTCGCCGACAGCTATCCCAAGCAGCCAAAACACACCATTGTGCTAAAATCGGGTACCGTATACACACCGCGCGGGACTACCCGTTCCGCACAGACAGAAAGGATGAAAAAACATGCCCAAGAAGACACCGGAGCCAGAGCAGGCTCCCAAGGCAGACAACTACGCCAAAATCAACATGCCCGCCGCCTTCCTCACGCCCCACGACATTCAGACAAGTGACGGGCGCACCTTCGAGAAGTGCTTCGTTTCCTTCCCCAAGGGGACGAAGGTGAACGGCATCGACGTGAGCGGCTTCTCAACCGATGTGTTCCTCTCCGACTACATGAAGAAGGACATGCTTGAGAAGCGCCGCGCCACGGTCTCGTTCAAGAAGGACGAGCCGGTGCCCATCTGGACGGGGAAGAAGGACGATGCCGAACACCCGTATCAGCGCTATGAGGTGAAGGCCACCGACCTCACCCACGCACTCAAGGTGGCGCAGGACTCCTATAAGGCCGAAAAAGCCGCAGAGCGTGCCGCCGCAAAGGACGGCGTGAGCCTTGCGGGCGAAGCGCGCGACATGGAGACCGGGAAGGACGCGCTCGCAGGCGATGACCCCGCCAAGTCCACCAAGTCGCGAACCGGACAGGATATTGCCCAGTAGTACAGAGGAAAGAGGTGACAGTCCATGGTAATCGAGGTGCTCTACAAGTCCTTCCGCTACGAGAAGTTCGACTCGTCTGCCCAGACGAACTCCGAGCCGTTCCGCGCGAAGGGAACGAACATCCTTACCGACTGGAACCTCTACCTCGGTGCCCTTGAGGAAAACGGCATCATCCTCGCAGAGCACTGGTATGACGGAAATCCGCAGCACGCAGGCGGGCAGGTGACCCTTGAGGGCACCAAGGTTCCCGCCGCCACCCGTCAGGTCGGGAGCGCCATGCTCCTCGTCTCGCCAGATGAGCTGGACGATGTGGTCTGGCTCAAGAAGGACGGCGAAAAGCTCCTGTGGCGGGAGGGCGATGAGCTGATAAACGGTGAGCGGTTCTTCGCCATGGAGCAGCTGTGTTACTCCGATGCCACAGTGCAATCCATCAACCGTCGCGCCATCGCCGTGTTCGACTATCTGAAGCACGCGCACCCGACGTACTCGGATGATGAGATTGCCCGCATCATGGGCTACACCGAATCCGCCATCGAGCGCATCCGCGATGCAGAAATCTCTCAGGACGAGGGTTTCGTGGACGATGACGAGAAACGCAGTTCAAACGAACCACCAACGAAGCTACAGAAAACCACGCAAACAAGGAAGGAGAAAAGAACACATGAAGATTCTCGGACGAATCAAGAAATCTAAGGTGCTCACTGCGGTCATGACCGCAGTGCTCATCTTCCAATCGGCCTGCCCCACCGGGCTTGCCTATGCCGCGCAGAAATCGGGTGTTAGCGCCTATGCTGCCGGTCAGACCATCGACCAAGCACTCGGTGCCACCAAGACGGTCGAGTCCGTGCTCTCCCAGCACGAGAACGACGAGTATTACCTCACCACGCCATATGGCAACAAAGGGCCTCATGGCGAGGGCGGCGCAATCGACACTTGGGACTGCTGGAAACCGAAGGGCGAGTACGGTAGCGGTGCCTATATGAACTGCACCGGTTTTGTGGTTGCCGTCCTCCGTGCCTGTGGAGCGGATACATCCATCATCGGAAACTATACCGCCAAGGACGGCTACAACAGGGGTAACGAGACGAACGCATCTAAATGGGATGAGTATTGCCGCGACAACAATGCCGTCAGCTACACATTCAGCTCCAAAGAGCAGATGCTCGCGTCCGGTATCCTTGAGAAGGGCGATATCATCTACATGGAGCCGGCGGACTGGAATCATAGCAATTCAGACTGCCATATCGGCTTCTTCTGGGGCAGCAACAGCTCGGAAGACCTTTTCTGGCACTCTTCCAGCCACGCGGACGGTATTGTAAAGGGCTATTTCCCGAACTCCGCAGGCGGCAACGTGATTTCCAAAATCACGCCCAAGTATCCCGTTCGCTACTACCGTGTCATCAAGACGTTGCACAAGGGATATCTGACACTGCATAAGGACTCCTCAAATAAGACCCTTACCGATGCCAATGACTGCTATTCCCTCGCAGGTGCCGAATATGGGGTCTACACTGACTCCAACTGCTCGAACAAGGTAGCGACCCTTACGACGAACGTAAGCGGGAACGCGAACACCGTCTCGCTCAACCCCGGACGCTACTATGTGAAGGAGACCAAGGCTCCCAAGGGATATTTCACCGATTCGCAGGTTTACACCGCAGATGTTTCCGGTGCGAATCGCGAATCCTCGCCTGTGAAGCTCTCAGTCAGCGACAATCCCGCAAATGACCCTATGGCTATGCTCCTTGGTAAATACGACGGCCAGAAGACCTATAACGGCGCTGGTAACCTCCCGCAGGGTTCCGCCACCCTTGCAGGTGCCGAGTTCACCGTCGATTACTACGCCACCCTTGACTACAAGAGCTACGATGACCTTAAGAACGCCGACGTGAAGCCGACACGTTCTTGGACGTTCAAGACGAACGAAAACGGAATCGCCAACTTCAAGGCCGACGATTTTGTTTCCGGCGATGCCTTCTACTACAACTCCAACAACGACCCGTGCATCCCACGCGGCACTGTCGTCATTCGTGAGACCAAGGCACCCACAGGCTATGTGAAGTCCGACGATGTATCCTTCCAGAAGATTCAGGAGAATCCGACCACAGGTGCCGTTCGTACTTACAACGTCCCGGAGGTTGCCGAGCAGGTCTACCGCTCCGATATCGAGTTCACGAAAAAGGCCGATAACGGTTCCGAGCACCTTGCAGGCGTGCCCTTCAAGGTGACCTCCCTCACTACCGGCGAGTCCCATATCGCTGTGACCGATGAGAACGGCTATTTCAGCTCCGCGTCCTCTTGGAACGCGCATGACTCGAACACCAACGCGAACGATTGGGCGCTGACCGCAAGCGACACCATCGACAGCACAAAGCTCGATGCTAACGCTGGTTTCTGGTTCGGCAACAACAGCGCGCTCGATGGGAACGGCACCACTTCCACCTCCGATGCCGTCAAGGCGGACAACAAGCTCGGTGCCCTGCCCTTTGACACCTATTCCATTGAAGAGCTTCGCTGCTCCGCTAATGAGGGCTATGCGCTCATCAACACGACTGTTACTGTGACCCGTGATGCCAAGACTATCGACCTCGGCACCTTCGATGACCCGGAGCCGGAAATCCACACCACCGCCTACGACGCTTCTGATAGCGACCATTACGTTGGGGTCGGCACCGTCAAGATTTCCGACAAGGTAGAGTACAGCCATCTCGTCGCGGGTAAGACCTACACCGTCATCGGTGAACTGCATGATGCCGCTACCGGCGATGCTGTCACGGTTAACGGTCAGGCTATCACTGCTGAAAAGACCTTCACGGCTGAGGACTCCGCAGGTTCCGTCACGCTTGACTACGCTTTCGATTCCTACGACCTCAAGGGGAAGACCCTCGTGGTCTATGAGACGCTTACCGATGCAAAGGGTGCGAAGCTCGCCGAGCATAGGAACAAATCCGACGTTTCCCAGCAGGTGACCGTGCTCACGCCGAAGCTCTCGACAAGCGCTGTGGGCGATGCGGACAATAGCAAGTCCGTCACCGCTGAGGGTGATGTTACCGTTACCGATTATGTCCGTTACACCGGGCTTACCGCCGGGCAGACCTACACGCTCACGGGAACCCTTATGGACAAGTCCACCAAGAAGGCTTTCGTGGATGCCGACGGCAACCCCGTCACCGCGACTGCTGAGTTCACGGCGGAAGCCGAAAGCGGTACCGCGACCGTGACCTTCACCTTCAATGCCAGCAGCATCAAGACCGGCACCAAGCTCATCGCCTTCGAGACCCTTTCCACGAACGGTATCGAGATTGCCGACCACAAGGATATCAACGACATTGACCAGACCGTTACCGTGAAGGCTCCCGTTATCGGCACCACCGCCGTCGATGCTGCCGACGGTGACAAGACGGTTACGGGCGAGGAAAATGTCGCTGTCCGCGATACCGTCCACTACAACAACGTGACCCCCGGCAAGACCTACAAGGTCATCGGTACCCTCTACGAGAAGGTTCTTGACAAGAACGGAAAGGTCACGAAGAAGGTATTCAAAGACAAGGACGGTACCCCCGTCACTGCGGAAGCAAACTTTACCGCAGAGGACTCCTACGGAAACGTCGATGTGACCTTCTACTTCGATGGCAGTTCGCTCAAGGAAGGTACCTCTCTCGTTGCCTTCGAGTCCCTGTCCTACAACGACAATGAGATTGCTTCCCATGCCGACGTGAATGATTCCGGCCAGACTGTCATCATCACGAAGCCCAAGCTCTCCACTACCGCAACGGATGCCCTTGATGGTGATAAGAACCTCATCGGTGAGGATAATGCCACCATCGTCGATACCGTCCATTACATGAACGTGACCCCCGGCAAGACCTACAAGGTTTCCGGCACCCTCTACGAGAAGGTCACCGACAAGGACGGCAAGGTCACCAAGAAGCAGCTCCTCGATGCCGACGGCAACCCCGTCACCGCCGAGACCGAGTTCGTTCCCGAGGACACCTACGGCACCGTCGATGTGACCTTCACCTTCGATGGGTCGCTCCTGAAAGACAACACGCCGGTGGTCGCTTTCGAGTCCCTGTCCTACAAGGACAAGGAGATTGCTTCCCATAGCGATATCGAGGATGAAGACCAGACGGTCACCATGCACACTTCCGAGATTGGTACCACAGCCACGGACAAGCTCGATGGTGACAAGACCGTTATCGCCGATGCCGAGTCCACCGTCACCGACAAGGTGGAGTACGACCATGTGCTCACCGGCAAGGCCTACACCATGGCCGGTATCCTGATGGATGCAAAGACCGGCCTTCCCGTACTGACCGGCGAAGGCGCGAAGAAGTATACCGAGGATGACCTCACCAAGTTCACCTCCGGCCTGATGAGCGTGCTCGGCTTCCAGTCGAACACCTACTCCATCAAGGTTAAGGACAAGGACTGGGGCAACGGTGCCGCCATCGTCAAGAACGCGGACGGTTCCTACACCTATGATGCTTCCGAGCGCACCGAGAACAAGGACGGCACTTGGACTGTCAAGACCGACACCCAGACTCTCACCGAGCAGGAAGACGGCACTTGGAAGCTCACCGGTCTGGAGGGTAGCGGCAGCGCCACCGCAGACGGCGGCACAAGCTTCGTCCGTAATATCGAGGAAACCTACAAGGCCGATGAGGTCGAGGTTACCGATAACGGTATCGACTGGTCGAACGCAAAGAAGCTCCCGACCGCTTCCATCGACCTCGCCAAGGTCAAGGCATATGCCGAGGAGAACAAAGACCTCCTCTCCTGCCTTGTCTACAAGACGGCGGAGTTCACCCCTGAGAAGGAGTCCGGTTCCATCGACATGGACTACACCTTCAACTCCAACGACGTTATCGACCGCCTGTCCGGCGAGACCAAGAACCTCGTGGTCTTCGAGGTCATGTTCAAGGGCAGCATCGAGAACGCTTCCGATGAGACTCCCGTTTCCATCGTCGCGAGCGAATGCGATAAGGACAACGAGGGACAGACGGTAAAACTCGCCCCGAGTACCATCGGTACCACCGCGACTGACAAGTCCGACGGTGACCATGAACTGATGGCTGGCAAGGATGCCGTCATCACTGACGAGGTGAAGTACGAGGGTCTTATCCCCGGCAAGGAGTACACGCTCCATGCCACGCTCATGGATAAGAAGACCGGCGAACCTTTGAAGGTTGCCGACAAGGGCGTGACCGCCGAACTCAAGTTCACGCCGAACAGTGAGAGCGGCACGGTCTCCATCAACCTCGGCGAGTTCGATGCAACCTCCCTCGACGGTCATACACTGGTTGTCTTCGAGGAGCTGACCAAACAGAGCGATATCGACGGCAAGGCCACGGACGTTACCGTAGCGGAGCATAAGGATATCAACGACGAGGGACAGTCAGTGACCGTCACCTCGACCCCGGCAGGCTCCACCTACGGAAAGACCGGCGTTGACATGACGAACATCGCCATCGCCATCGGCATCCTCCTGATTGCCGCAGGCTGCGCGACCGCTTACGGCATCAAGAGCCGCAAGACCACCAAGGGCGATGCGGACGAGAACGCAGAGGATAACACCGAAGCCTAGTGCCCGTAACGCCTGAAACCGGCAGGGTGCCGCGACACTCCGGCACCCTGCCTTCCTTTTTAATTTGAAAGGGGGATACACCCATGAAGGACGATAAAGAGAACGATATCGAGATGAACGACGGAGATTCCACCGAATCACCTGCGGATGGGAACAACATGCACGCGAACCCGGAAAGCGAGAAGAAGCCGCATAACCGGAAGGTCATTGCCGCCATCTGCGGCCTTGCTCTCGTCGCGCTCATCGGCGGCGGTGCCTATTACGGCATCGGCCACCCAACCGGCGCAGGTTCCAAGACCGAATCCGTGCAGGCGAATGATTCCAAGGAAAGCGGTTCCGATGCGTCTGCGAAGGACGGCTCTAAGAGCAAAGAGAAGTCTCACACCCACGACTGGTCTATCACCTACAAGACCGTCCACCATGACGCTGTGACGCACACGGAGCACGTAGCACCCGTCTACCAGAACCTGACCACCTACCATACCGTTTGCAATGAGTGCAAGCAGGTCATCGACGGCAAGGCCGATGACCACATCAAGCAGACCGGTCACTCCGGCTACTCCACCAATGTCCCCATCACCGATGAGGTCATGGTGAGCGAGGGCTATGACAAACAGGTCACCGACACCCCGGCTTACGATGAGACGGTCATCGACAAGCTGGTCTGCACCACCTGCGGAGCGACGAAGGATGCCCCGCAGGCCACATCGGATGCCGCCAAGTAATTCAGATGGCCAGATTGGGAAATCATAACCGGAAATCCCGTGCGGCTTTTGCGGCAGCGGCGGTCTTCTTGGCCGTCGCTGCCATCCTTTTCGGCGTGCTGCTTCATTTCTATCGGGATGCAAGTCCCTCACCGTCACCAAACGGCACGCCGCAGGAAACCGCCACGGAAAGCGCAGGTGGTCGGGAATCCGAGTTCCCTACTGTTGATTGGGATTACTGGAAGAGCGTGAACGGGGATGTTATCGGATGGATAACCGTGCCGGGGACGGATATCAACCATCCCATCCTGCAAGCCCACGCATCTGACCCGGATTACTACCTGCATCACGATATCTACCGGAACTACAATCCCTTGGGTGCGCTCTATCTCGACGCAGAATGCGAGAAGGAGGGCTTTCAAAGTCCGAATGCCGTCATCCTCGGACACAGCCTGACCCTCGGGAACGCGGTCACCTGTTTCGGCAA
>OCHV01000481.1_pt1 | contig 32608 bp, 30 predicted proteins | sample 1538461 | NCBI WGS metagenome assembly OCHV01 (sample SAMN04571692, study PRJEB22368) | human gut metagenome | biome: human gut; material: stool | host: Homo sapiens | place: Luxembourg | collected 2012-08-03 | reverse complement strand
TAGATCCGCCCAAAAGAGTAGTAAGAACAGATCCCGCATAACGCCTTTTATCCCCTACGCCATACCAGGGAAACCCGTACAGCAAATGAGCTTGCTCGGTTTCACGCTGAGCAAAATGAAGACCGCTCGAAAAAGAAGGAATGGTTAGTATTCGGTTGTTCTTGGTGCCTACCTTCATGGAAGAGAAATGACGATTAACCATATCAACCAATGCATCATGGTCTAAATTGCCCGCTGCTGCAATAACAAGATTACCCGTATGGTAAAACGCGTCATGGAAGTTTTGACAATCATCATGGGTGTAAGAACCTACACGCTCTCGCGTACCTAACACAGGTAAACCAAGCTTATGACCATGGAAGGTTGAAGAATTATACAGTTCAAAGACGTAGTCATCAGGAGTGTCTTCGCTTCGCGCAATTTCTTCAATAACAACTTCGCGTTCGGTCTGTATTGCTTCATTTGAAAAGGTAGAATCAATTACCATTTCAGCAAGCATGGAAAGTGCTTCTTCTAACTTATTGTCTACAAACCGGGCGTAATAACAGGTGTATTCCTTCGAAGTGAAGGCATTAAATTCGGCACCTAGCTTGTCAAAATGCATTGAAATGTCGAGTGGGCCTTTGGTAGAAGTACCCTTAAACATCATATGCTCCATAAAATGGGTCAGTCCGGCTTGGTTGGTTGATTCATCGCGAGAACCAACATTAAACCAAAGACCTAAAGAAATAGATCGAACGGAAGGCATGGCATAGGTAATAACCGTAAGACCGTTGGAAAGGGTTGTTTTAGAAATTGACATAATGACAGGTACCTTACTTAGGAGAAACGTTACTGCTGATCAAGAGCGAGTTGTAGTGCACGAGCAAGCTGGTCGGGACAGCTGGTTGGACGAGGCCCACAGGTAATACCCTGCAGGGTATCAATAACCTCTTGAGCTGGACGTCCTTCAATCAAAGCTGAAATTCCTTTTAGGTTACCGTTACATCCGCCCATAAAGGCAACGTTGTGAACTTTACCATCAACAATATCGAAAGAAATCTTGCGAGAACACGTTCCTTGAGTGGTATAGACTGGCACACCTACATCCTTTCTATAAATAAACCCTCTGCTCCCATCCAGGAACAGAGGGTTTCTGTACACGAGAACACTTTCGATAAGTATACGCTATCGATACATCCTAGTGATCGTTGTGTCGACGACGAGGCTTACGTCCACCGTTACCGTCATGATGATGGCCTTCGTGGCGCTTAGAGCCACCTGCCACATCGGGCTTATCAACGCGATCAAGATTAATCTTGCCGTTATCGCTTACCTCGATTACTTCAACCTTAACGGTGTCGCCAATGTTAAGCACATCTTCAACTTTACCTACACGACCGTTTGCCATACGTGATATATGCAAAAGACCGTCTTTACCAGGAGTCAAGCGAACAAACGCGCCGAAGTCTTTAATGCCTACTACTTCGCCTTCATATATTTCGCCAACTTCAGGAACTTTTACAATGCCAAGGATGGCTTCTTTGGCTGCCTGACCAGATGCTGCTTCAACTGAAGCAATGCGAACGGTGCCGTCTTCTTCGATTTCAATCGTTGCACCAGTTTCATCCTGAAGGCCACGAATTACCTTGCCGCCTGAACCAATGACATCACGGATTTTATCAACCGGAATATGAATGGTTTCAATGTGGGGCGCATAGGGGCTAATTTCTGCACGAGGCGCAGCAATAGCTTCAAGCATATTCTGCATAATGAAAGCGCGACCTTCTTTTGCCTGCGCCAATGCACGAGCAAGAATGTCTACCGAAAGACCCTTTGCTTTGTTATCCATCTGAAGAGCAGTGATGCCGTGTTCGGTACCGCAAACTTTAAAGTCCATGTCGCCTAAAAAGTCTTCAAGCCCCTGAATGTCAGAAAGGATAACGATATCGTCGCCTTCCTTGATAAGGCCCATCGCAATACCAGCAACAGGAGCTTTAATGGGTACACCTGCATCCATCAAAGCCAAAGTTGAACCACAGGTGGAAGCCATGGAAGAAGAACCATTAGATTCAAGAATTTCAGATACAACGCGAATTGCGTAAGGGAATTCATCTTCATCAGGTAAAACTGGAATAAGAGCGCGTTCTGCAAGAGCGCCATGACCAATTTCACGACGCTTAGGAGCGCCCATACGACCTACTTCGCCGGTGCAGTAAGGAGGGAAATTGTACTGGTGCATATAACGCTTGTGATCTTCAGGATCGATAGAATCAAGACGCTGCCATTCGCTCAGCATACCAAGGGTGCAAACCGAAAGGGCTTGGGTTTGACCACGCTGGAATAAGCCAGAACCATGGACGCGAGGCAGATAGCCTGCCTTAATGTACAAAGGACGAATTTCGGTGCTGGTACGACCGTCGGCACGCTCGCCTGTTTCAATAACCATCTGGCGCATAGCGTGCTTTTCAAGTGATTTCAGTGCTGCTGCAATATCGCTTCCCCAAGCAAGTAATTCTTCTTCGGTAAAGTCAGATTCTTTAATGGAAGCCTTAAGTTCTTCAACCTTACCAATACGTGCCTGCTTATCAGCATCCTTAAGTGCAGCAGACATTTCATCGAAATGCTTATCAACACGTTCAGCAATGGAAGGATCAGCAACATGAATAGGCCATTCCTTAGGCTGAGGATTAACCTTTTCCAAGAATGCCTTCTGCTTTTCACAGAAAGCAGCAATAGCTTCCTGACCGAAGGTCATTGCGGAGAGCATATCTTCTTCAGAAATCTCTTCAGCACCGGCTTCAACCATAGAAATATAGTCAGCAGTACCAGCAATGGTTAATTCAAGGTCTGAATTTTCCTGTTCCGCATAGGTAGGGTTAACAATGAATTCGCGGGTTTCTTTGTCGCGACCAATACGCACACAAGCAGCAGGACCATCAAAAGGAGCGCTTGCGCACATAAGAGCAGCACTGGCACCCATAACACTCATGCAATCAGGTGGGTTTTCACCATCCACCACAAAGGTGGTTGCTACAATGTGTACTTCTTGTTTGAAACCGTCTGCAAATCCGGGACGGATTGGACGGTCAATCATACGAGCAGTTAAGGTTGCCTTATCAGTAGGCTTAGCTTCACGCTTTAAATAGCCACCAGGGATGCGGCCAACCGCATACATCTTTTCCATGAAGTCTACGGTAAGAGGGAAAAAGTCATAGTCTTTTTCCTGCTCAGAAATTACCGCGGTAACCAATACCGTTGTATCACCCTGAGTTACCTTTACGGCACCACTTGCCTGCTTTGCAAGTTCACCCGTTGAAAGCGTGTACTGCTTTCCATACAGTTCGAATGATTCAGTGATTTGTTCCATAAATCTTACTTTCCTCTTCCCTTGCGCCCTATTGCGCAAAGCCTCTTCGCGTTTTCCGTTCAAACGCGCGAGCAGTGCATTTCCCTAATGCACCGACCGCCTTATATGCAAAAGCCCGCATGAAGCGGGCTGTCTGCTACTGAATGTTGTCGCGAATACCAAGCTTCTTGATAAGTTCACGATATTCAAGAACGTCACGATTCTTAATGTAAACCAGAAGGCGACGACGCTTACCTACGAGCATAAGCAAACCACGACGAGTGTGGTGATCCTTAGGATGGGCCTTCAAGTGCTCGGTAAGGTTGCGAATACGCTCGGAAAGGATTGCTACCTGAACCTCAGCACTACCGGAGTCCTTCTCGTTTTTGCCGAATTCGGCAATAAGTTCTGCTACACGTTCTTTGGAAATGCTATCTTTGTTAGCCATGTTCCACCTTTCATTACTTATCTTCGTTTAATGCTGAGCCACTAAGCGGTGGAGCATAGAAGCTAAGCATTAAGTCTACAACTGCTTTTTGCAGCCGATTTAGTATAGGGCTTTTTCAGTGTCCTCACAAGAAGAAGTTTGTAATCCATACGAAAAAATATAGGTAAGGGATTTAAGGGAATAGCCCACATGAATTTTTATCCACGATTGCAAAAACCGTAGTAATCCCTGCTGGAGGTAAGGGGTTAAGGTAAACGTTACTATTTCTTCAAAGGTGGAATACAGCAGCGTTTCACCCCACTGCAGGATGCTTGATTCAATTTTCTGAGTTTCAAATTCTGCACTACAGTTCGAACAGGTAACTCCGCCTTCAAGATACGAAAACGAAAGAAATTGTTGAGAAGGCGCCTGATTGTCAAACACTTCCCTACCGCAGCCAATACAGTAGCGACACTGAGGCTTAAAGCCAAGGAAACATACCGCTTTAAGCAGATGCGCACAGGTAAGCGTGAGTATGGTTTCTTGTGAGAGCGTTTCACTGTTCAAATAAGAAAGAGCTTTGGTGGTAAGCGGAAATAAGTGGGTGTTCTCTAAATTGTCCACTGTAGCTTTTTCTAATAATTCAACCAAAGGGCTAGCCGCTTCAGTAAGCTCAAGATGTTGACGTAATCGCGGGTAACCTTCTATCAAGCGGGCTTCTTTTATGATGTCAAGCGTTTTTCCTCGAGCTAATAAGACATCACAAACCGAAAAGAGTTCTAACCGAGAAGTAAAAGCGGACGTTGGTTTTCGTGCACCTTTAGCAACGGCACGAATTTGGGAACCATCTTCAGCCAAGAGCGTACAAATACAATCGGTTTCTCCCAGTTTGGTGCGCTTAAGCACCAGAACCCGTGCTTGGTAGGTAGCAGATGCCATAACCCCTATGCGCCTTCTCCATATCCAAAACGACGAATTTGGTTAAGATCACGTCTCCAGTTTTTACGAACTTTTACCTGCAAATCAAGAAATACCTTTTTACCTAGCAGAATTTCGAGGTCTTTACGCGCTTGCGTGCCTACCTCTTTAATGGCGGCACCACCTTTTCCAATAATGATGCCCTTTTGGCTATCGCGCTCCACATACACCGAAGCGTATATTTTCTCTAAATTCTTGCGGCGATTGTATTCCATATCCTCGACAACGACACCTACTGCATGAGGTACTTCATCATGTGCCGTGAGAAGAATTTTTTCGCGGATAAATTCTGCAATTATTACTTCTATAGGTTGATCAGTTTCCATATCTTTAGGAAACCATAAGGGCCCAACAGGTAAAAATTTCTCTACGGCCGCTATAAAAGTATCAATGTTTTCTCCCGTAAGTGCTGAAAGCTCTACCACTTCATCCCAAGTACCTGCAGCAAGGGCAGCATTGCGCTGCTGTTCCAGTTCTTCTTCAGTGACCAGATCAATTTTGGACAGCACCAAAATTTTAGGCATACGACATTGCGATAACTGCTTGATTACCCATTCATCACCCGTGCCAAACGGTGCCGAAGCATCCAACACAAAGGCGGCAACATCAATTCCTTCCAAGGACTTTAGTGCAGTAGTGTTAAGTTCTTCACCCAAGGTATCATGAGGCTTATGTACTCCAGGAGTATCCACGATAACCATTTGATGGGTATCAGTGGTATGAACTGCCCTAAAGCGATGGCGGGTAGTTTGTGCCGTAGGGGAAGCAATTGCAAGTTTCTTCCCCATCAAAGCATTAAGAAGGCTTGATTTTCCGGCACTTGGTCGCCCAATTAAGGTAACAAAACCAGACTTGAAGTCTTCAGGTGAATTATCAGTCAAAATATCATTCACGAGCGTGTGCTCCTTTACGTAAGTTACCCAACACCCAATAGGGAAAGAATTCGAGGGAAAAAGATAATAAACCCAATAACAAAAGAGGCAATTGAAAAGAGTAGTACTCCCCCTGCTGCCGCATCTTTTGCTATGCGAGCAAGATCATGATACTCCGGGCTTGCTAAATCCACGATAGCCTCAAGCGCGGTATTGAAGCATTCCCCGCCAAGAACAAGCCCAAAGCAAAGAATGACCACCAGCCATTCGGAAAGCGAGATGCAAAAGAAAAGACCCAGTGCTATACACACCACCATAGCACCCAGTTCTATGCGGAAATTTCGTTCTTTTGCGGTATCGCAAATGCCATGCCACGCACAACCAAATGCTTTACCAAGGGTAAAACGATCGGCTTTGGGTTGATTATTTGAAGAAGGTTTCATGAGCGCTGCTCATTCCAAGCGTGTAAAAGCTTCCGTTCAAGCGCTTCCATAATTTCTGCTTCGTCATCTTCAATATGATCGTATCCGCAAAGATGAAGAAGTCCATGTACTACGAGCAAAGAAACTTCCTGCTCGAAAGTGGTGCCATATTCTTTGGTTTGATCAAGAGCCACGTCAGGTGCAATAATGACGTCACCTAATTCATATTCAACCCCTGCTGAAATATCTTCATCTTCAAAGGGAACGTTATCGCATTCAAACGACAACACATCAGTAGGACGATCAATACCTCGGTAATCACGGTTTAATTCATGAATGCGCTCGTTAGTAACAAATGAAATGCTTACATCGGTGGTAGAGGGACACTTCATTTCAGAAAGCACAAAGGTAGCCAGACCTTCAATATCAAGATCTTTTACCAAGTCCTCGCCGTGTTCAATCAGCACATTTATTTGCATAGTTTCCCCCTAACCTATGGCTCAATTGTAAGTATGCCTAACTTTTACAAACGCAAATTCATTTGCTCAGCACGAGCATAAGCAGCAACAATTTTTGCCACCAAAGAATGGCGAACCACATCCACATTTTTAAATTCGCAAAAGGCAATATCTTCAAGACCGTCAAGCACCTGACGAACCGTCTTTAACCCAGAAATTCCCTTCGGTAAGTCCGTCTGGGTGATGTCGCCCGTTACTACCATTTTCGAACCTAAACCTAAACGGGTAAGGAACATTTTCATCTGCTGTGGCGTAGTGTTTTGGGCTTCATCCAAAATAATAAAGGCATCGTTGAGCGTTCTACCGCGCATGAATGCCAAGGGCGCTATTTCTATGGTGTTGTCGTTGATGTAACGCGTTGCTCGAGCAGGATCCATCAATTCATAGAGTGCGTCGTACAAAGGACGAATGTAAGGATCAATCTTTTCCGTTAAGGTGCCCGGTAAAAAGCCTAAATTTTCACCCGCTTCAACCACAGGACGCGTGAGCACGATACGACTTACCTGTTTGTCATTTAATGCAGCAACAGCCATTGCCATAGCTAAATAGGTTTTGCCGGTACCTGCAGGACCAATACCAAAGGTAATAGTGTTGTTTCGAATAGCATCAACGTATTCTTTTTGAGTGGGCGTTTTAGGACGCACGCTACGACCTCTAAACGAAATAATGACATCATTCTTCATGGGGGCCGGTGCAAATTCTCCCGTTTTAAGAAGCGCAAGAGAACGTTTTACCTCGTCGCTCCCAACCGAATGACCCGCTTCAAGAGTTTTGATGAGATCAGAAAATAACGTGGTAAGCGATTGTACTTCTAAAGGCTGCCCATGAAGCACAATAGATTCCCCTCGAATAGTAATACGGGCAGTAAACGCATCCTCAATAAGATGCAAATATTCATCTTGGGGGCCTACAAGTAAGGCAGGAGAAACATCGGATGGAATAGGAAGAGTTACCTCTATTGCTTCACTCATGACTACTTCTCCTCTAATTCAATGCTCGAAGCTAACGTAGATGCAATAACCGAACCAGGGTCCTGTGTATCGTCTACGTGAATTTTATAATAGGATTCGCTCATACCCCACCCTTGTTGTTCAACAACAACGCGCTCGATGCGATCAATATTGCGCATGGCATACGATTTCCTTAAGTCATCAGAAAGAGCCAGTAAGGTATGTGCGCGCTGTTCTTTTATTCGAGGTTCTATTTGGTCACTTCGCATGGCAGCAGGAGTTCCTGCACGCTTGGAATAGCGGAATACATGTATTTTCGAAAAACCGACCTCGCACGCAACGCGGCACGTTTGTTCAAAATCTTGATCCGTTTCGCCAGGGAATCCCACAATGATATCGGTGGTAAGAGAAAGATCACCTACGGAATCCTTCAAAGACGAAACCAGAGAAAGGTACTCTTTGGCAGAATAAGGACGATTCATTTCTTGAAGAACTCGCGAAGATCCCGATTGAAGAGGTAAATGCAAATGGCGGCAAACACTACCGTTCGATTGAGAGAGTACCTGAATAAAATCGGGCTTTACCGAGCGGGGTTCAATAGAAGAAATACGCAAGCGCGTTTCACGGCATCCACAACCGTCAAGTGCTTCTAAGAGCTTTGTTATAAGGCGCGCCAGAGTAAAACGTTTATCGGTAATTTCATCCACATAGCTATAGGAACCCAGATCGATGCCAGAAAGTACCAGTTCCGCCACTCCTTGTTGGGCCAGTTCACAAACTTCTTGTTCTATCAGGTGAACAGGACGCGACCACGCCTTACCGCGGGCTACATGCACAATGCAATACGAGCAGGAATGATTGCAGCCATCCTGTACTTTAACCCCCACGCGCGTGGGAAAATACGAACCAACACGCAATAAGGGATGTTCTTCTAGGTGTTCAACGCCGTGGGTTTCTTCACTTAAAAGTTCATGTTTATCTATAAGTGAAATCCGTTTATCAAGCGAGGTATAAAAGTCAGGATTGATAGCTGCGGCACAACCGGTTACTAAAACCGGAGCAGATTCGTTTTCGCGAAGAATCTTTCGAATAGTTTTGCGCGTTTTCTTTTCAGCTTCTTCGGTAACCGTGCAGGTATTAACTACCACAAGATCAGCTTCAGCAACTCCTGTTAAGGTTGATCCTTTCTGTAGATAGGCAGCCGCAATCGTATCGGATTCGACTCGATTTACCTTGCAGCCTAAGTTAACAACAGAAACGTTCATGCGCCGCGCTCCAGTTCATAGAGAGTTAGGGCAGGAGCTACAATACCCGCAGTTTCCGTACGCAAAATACTGGGACCCAACGAAATAGCATAGCTACGCGGATGAGATGAAAGAAGAAGAGACACCTCATGCGAAGTTAATCCCCCTTCAGGGCCAACCACTACTACAACCCGTGCATCAAGAGCAGGCATACCCGTTTCTAACAAAGCAATGCTCAGTGCCTGCGAGAGCGTTTGGGTAAGCTGAGCTTCTTCCCAGCATACCAAGACAGCGGTAGCGCCACTGCAGTATTCAATGAGGCCTTCAATGGTTGTAGGAGAAGCTATTTCTGGAATATGTGATTGACCGCTTTGCATTGAAGCGCTTTTAGCCAGCATTTCCCATCGTTGCATGCGATGAGTGGTTTTCTTTGCATCAAGCTTAACAATGCTTCGCTCGCACAAAAGCGGAACAAAGGCAGCTACCCCTAGTTCGGTGGCATGCCGAATAATAGTGTCCATCTTGTCGCCCTTCGCAAGACCTTGCGCAAGAATAACGGTGGGACGCTGAATGGTTTCAAGATGTTGTGCAATATGAACGCGAAGAGAATTGCTCTCAAACAATTCAACTTCGCATTCAAAATAATCAGAGGCTGCATCTATAACGGCAATGTGCTCGCCAGGCTTCAGGCGTAAAACCCGTGCATGCTTTGCATCATCACCAGATAAACGCAGTTCAAAAGAAGGTTCTGTTTCGCTTGACAACACCTGGTTTTCCAGAAAGAAATGAGGTAACGACATGCGATAAGCCTTACTTAGCCGTTAAAAGCATCACGAAGTTTTTGCAAGGGGCTGCGTGCTTCCGAAACATTTTCTCCCATTTCTTCTGCAAGCTTTTCTAGAATGCCTCGTTCTGCCTTAGAAAGACGTGAAGGAATTTTTACTTCCACATGAACATGTAAATCACCTCGTGCCTCACTGCGGAACTTTGGCATACCGTAGCCCTTAACATGAACTACCTGTCCATATTGACATCCTTCAGGAATGGTTACCTTAACTTTTTCGTCTTCGAAAATACCATCAATTTCAATCTGCGTACCCAAAGCAGCTTGAACCATGCTAATAGCAGTTGAACAATGAAGATCACTTCCCTGTCGTTCAAAGAATTCGTGATCTTCAATGCGTACCGTAACAATTAAATCGCCTGCGGCAGCACCGCGGATACCTGCCTCGCCATAGCCCGACAAGCGCAATTGCTGGCCATCCTGAATACCCACAGGAATATCGACCGAAATACGCTGCCTATCAGGTACACGACCTTGACCTTCGCATTCTGGACAGGGGTTTTCGATGATCTTACCCGAACCAGAACAACGAGGGCAGGTAGAAGCGGCTTGCATATCACCCAAAATAGTATGCTGAACAGTTACTACCCTGCCTTGACCATTACAGTCAGGACAGGTTACTTCACTGCCGCCTTCTGCTAAGCCGCTACCTTTACAATCCGGACAGGGAGCAAGACGGTCGTATACGATTTCTTTATGCACACCTGCTGCGGCTTCTTCAAGCGTAATACGCAGACCAACACCCATATCGCGCCCTTCGCGTCGAACGGTAGCTCGTCCGCCACCGCCGCCAAAGAAGGAGCTGAAAATATCACCCATGCCAAAGCCGCCAAATAAATCTTCAAAATCAACAGCTTGAGGACCTGCAGCACCTGCCGCACCAGGTATCGTACCAAAGCGATCATACTGAGCGCGTTTAGCAGGGTCACTTAACACATCGTAGGCTTCATTAAGTTCCTTGAAACGATCTTCCGCATCAGGTGCTTTATTAACATCAGGATGAAGTTGGCGTGCTTTCTTGCGAAACGCCTTTTTTATTTCATCATCACTCGCAGTTTTACTTACACCGAGAATCTCATAGAGGTCTTTGGCCATAAGAAGTCAGTCTTACCTTTCACACAATTACAGGTCTTTTAATATATCTTGGGCGGCACGAACCGCAGTAATTACCGTGGAGTAATTAATTCACGTGGGACCCACAGTAACAATGAGCCCCCGATGGGAATCCTGCCCGAATCTATTCGCGATAACTGAAACGCCCGAAAGTGCTTCTGAATCGTTTTCATGTCCAATTCGAACAACCGGGTTTTCTGAATGCACTGCATCATCAAACACGCGAAGAAGCAGTGTATCATCTTCCAGTTCATCAAGGATAGGCATCAAGCATGCAGGATCACTAAATTCAGGTTTTCCCAACAAATGCGACATTCCTAAAGGATGTGCCTTAATAGCATTCTTTTCCTTTAAACAGGTAAGAATTTCACTGATGACAAGCTGAAACAGATCATCGTGAATATCGTTCATATCAAAAGGCAGCGAATCCGCCTCAAACGAAACATTTTTTCCCGCAAGAACTTTATTAATAAGATCTTGAGTATGATGTATGTGCTCCTCTGTGCAGGTAGCAGGAATATCCATCTGTCGATCAAACACTTGACCATCATCAGTCACAATAACGATAAGTAAACGCTGATTGGGCAGCAAAACCAAATTAACCAAACGAATATCCACTGACAGAAAACGTGGAGGAACCAGCATAGTCATACAATCCGTCAAACGAGCAAGCGCCTGAGATGTTTTATCAAGTAAATCATCTAAATCGCTTGCACTTTCACGCAATTCATGAAGGGTTTCATCGCTCGCCGTAACGTTGCCGTTTTTCAATAAATCGTCAACAAAAGCACGATACCCATAATCAGTAGGAATTCGACCAGCAGAAGTATGGGGCTGAGTAAGATATCCCATATCTTCCAAGAGCGACAATTCATTGCGTACCGTAGCAGAACTAATACCCAAGTTGTAGCGTTCTACCAAAGTGCGTGAACCTACCGGCAAAGCACGTGCAATATATTCTTCAATCAATGCTCGAAGAACAAGCCTTCTTCTATCTGAAAGCATGGTCACCCCCTTTTAGTTTTGGCCTACACTCAATACTGTAACCGTATTTTAGCAGCCTAAGCAACCGAGTGCTAATATCCTTGACGTAAACGTTACTTATTCTTTTGATTGGGACTTTTTCTTTCAGTATTAAGTTACGGTGCTAAATTAAGTATTCGCCCGTATAACTGATTTCCAAAAAGCCAACCTTTATGGGTGGGCTGCCAACGTTCATTAACCTGGGTCACAAATCCGTCATTTTTTAATTGTTGCAAGGTTTCGGGTAAATCCGGTAGAAGCAACGTAGCTATTTCTACCTCTTCATTGGAAACACCCTTGCTCATACGCATACCGAGCATGATATCTTCTGCAGCCATCTGAAACGCATCAAGCTGTTCAATGCAGTCATTATTTTCAGAAAAACGAATACGCTCTAACTCGTTTTGGCGCATACTAACGGCCCCTTGGCCAATTCCTAGATACGGAACGCCAGTCCAATACGCAGAATTATGGCGAGACTCAAACCCAGGCTTGGCATAACTGGCAACTTCATAATGAACGAATCCCTGTTTGGTTAGGTATTCATGTGCTAGTTCCATACCTTCAGCGCCCGCATCTTCATCTACTACTAAAGTTCCTGCATCCACCATAGAAGCAAAGGGGGTCCCTTCTTCTACCATTAAGGGATATACACTTATGTGGGTTACCCCTAACTTACAGGCCTGTTCAAGATCTTTTTCAAATTGTTCTAAGGTTTGTCCCGGGAGTCCACACATTAGATCAATGCTTATGTTTTCAAAACGCATTTGAGCAGTTTCAATAGCTTTTTTAGCTTGATCAGTGCTATGAACGCGCCCTAAGGTTTTCAATAATGAATCATTAAAAGACTGAACCCCAATGGATAACCTGTTTACCCCCAGTGCATACAAATCTTTCACCATAGATTCAGTTAAACTATCCGGATTAGCTTCTAGGGTACATTCCACTTCGGGGGTTAAGTGCATGGAAATAGAAAGAGCGTACAACAGTGAAGACAAACGCCTATTCCCTAAATAACTAGGCGTCCCTCCACCAAGGTAGACGGTTTCTAGGGAACCCAAAACATCATTGTTAGAGTAAGTGCGAATTGAGTGTATAAGACGTTCAGTATAAGCATCTAATTCTGGGCTGTCACAAGCTATTGCCTGCGTTACAAAGTCGCAGTACTTACAACGCTGTTTGCAGAAGGGCACATGGAGATAGAGTGCCTTATAGGGCTGCCACTCCATTAGACGTGCGCCTCTTCAGTTTTTTTACGTGCTAGTTCAAAAATGGCGGCAAAATCTTCAAAGGTAACCGCATCGTTAATGAGGCGGCGCGTGCCCGATGCATCAGTGGTACGCGCAACATACCACATGGCATGTTTGCGCATACGGACAATGTTTCGTCCTTCACGTTCGGAAAGCATTTTGGCATGACGGGTAGCAAGCGCCATTTTTTCCCGAACTGAAGGACCTACGTATCCCGGACCACCCGCTAAGCGCGATGCAATATCGTGAAATATCCAGGGATAACCCTGAGCACCACGACCCACCATAATGGCGTCACAGCCGGTAGTATTTATCATATCTACTGCGCGCTGACCGTTGGTAATATCGCCATTGCCTATAACAGGAATAGACAAAGCATCTTTTACCTTTTTGATAATAGTCCAGTCTGCCTGACCTCGATAAAACTGCATAGCAAAGCGCCCATGAACCGCTACTGCGGAAGCTCCCGCTGCTTCCATACGTTTACCAAATTCCACTGCAGTTTCGTGTTCCATTTCAAAGCCGCGCCGAAATTTCACGGTTACAGGACACTGAACAGCGCTTACTACCTGCTTAACAATGTTTTGAGCAAGTTCTGGATCCTTCATTAAGGCTGAACCATCACCTTTACCCGCAATTTTCTTTGCAGGACAGCCCATATTAATGTCTATAGCAAACAGTCTACCCTGTAAGTTATCTTCAATGGCGGCAGCTTGGGACGCCATAGTGTCAGGTTCGTGACCAAAAATTTGTACACTTACTTTGTCTTCAAGGGGAGACAAATCTAACAAGTGCGCTGTTTTTTCATTGGCGTAGCTTAGTGCTTTAGCCGATACCATCTCTGTATAGGTAAGCTGCGCGCCTTGTTCACGACACAGTTCACGAAAAACTTCATCCCCTACCCCTGCCATAGGTGCAAGAATAATGCGACGGTTTTCGAATAATGAATTGGTCATTTTGTTATCACGAAACTTCCTACAGACCACTTGATAATCCGGCAAGGCCGAAGAAAAAATAAATCAAAACGCCCAAAGCAAGAACAACTGCCACCGCACACCCGCAGCCAATTCCAACTTTACTACCAGAAGACATGCGTGCTTGCTGTTGTTCCTGAGCTATTTTCTTTTCATCAAACGGATCGTTTAACCAATCGTATTCTTCTTTATTATGGTTTCGAGCCATAGAAAATCCTATTCATCCACCTTCAGAATAGCCATGAATGCTTCCTGAGGAACTTCGACATTACCAATACTCTTCATACGCTTTTTACCCTTTTTCTGCTTTTCTAGCAGTTTACGTTTACGGGAAATGTCACCTCCATAACATTTCGCCAAAACATCCTTACGCAGGGCGCGTACGGTTTGTCTTGATAAAACTCTTGACCCAACAGCAGCCTGAATAGGTACTTCAAACATTTGACGTGGGATTATTTCCTTTAGTTTTTCAGTAAGGACTCTGCCACGATCGTAAGCCTTATCGGTATGAACAATAAACGATAAAGCGTCAATGGGCTTACCTGCTAACAAAATGTCAAGTTTCACCAATTTAGATGGCTTATATTCATCAAAATCATAATCAAGAGACGCATATCCTTTAGTGCGGCTTTTCAGTTGATCAAAATAGTCCATAATCAGTTCTGAAAGCGGAATTTCCCAAAGCATTTCAACCGTGGTGGTGTTGAGGTAATTCATAGTTTTGAATTCACCGCGACGGGATACCGTTAATTCCATTACGGCACCCACATAATCAGGGGGAATCAGAATTTTAGCTTTGAGATAGGGTTCTTCAATATGTTCAATCTCACTAGCATTAGGCATATCCTGGGGAGAATGAAGCGAAATCATGGTGCCATCAGTTTTGAACACATGATATTCAACGGAAGGTGCCGTGGCTAATAAATCGAGTCCAAACTCGCGTTCCAGGCGTTCTTTTACTACCTCCATGTGAAGAAGCCCCAAAAAACCTACACGGAACCCAAATCCAAGTGCATGACTATTTTCTGCCTCATAAATAAGTGCAGGATCGTTTAGGGCAAGTTTCTCAAGCGCATCTTTTAGCTCTTCATACTGGTCGCCATCAATGGGGAATAAACCTGTATATACCATTGGCTTTACATCACGATAACCAGGCAAAGGTTCGCTACAACCACCTTTGGCAAGCGTTATGGTGTCACCCACTTTTACCTGAGAAGGATCCTTTAAGCCAGTAACCAAATACCCTACTTCGCCAACTCCTAATTCTTCCGCAGGAACTTCGGTAGGTCTACGAACTCCTACTTCTTCAACAAGCGTTACGGTATCGGTTGCCATCATGCGAATAGACTGCCCTTTACGCATAGAACCATTCACGATACGTACAAGTGCTACTACCCCACGATAGGCGTCAAAATACGAGTCGAAAATGAGAGCAGACAAAGGAGCATCAGGGTCTCCTTCAGGGTGGGGAATGTTGTACACAATGGATTCAAGTAAATCATGAACCCCTTCCCCCGTTTTGCCGCTCGCCAAAACAGCATCATCAGCAGGAATAGCAAGACCATCTTCTATTTCCTGACGAACCCGTTCTGGTTCAGCTGCTGGTAGGTCAATCTTGTTGATAAGAGGAACAATTTCCAAGTTGGCATTCATGGCCATCATGGCATTAGCAACCGTTTGCGCTTCAATACCCTGCGTAGCATCAACTACCAAAACTGCACCTTCACAGGCCGCAAGCGAACGGGAAACCTCGTAGGTAAAGTCAACATGACCAGGAGTATCAATTAAGTTGAAATGATACAGCTGACCATCATCAGCTCGATAATCAACACGCACTGCCTGACTTTTAATGGTAATTCCACGCTCACGCTCAATATCCATAGAGTCAAGAACTTGTTCTTTCATATCGCGCTTTGAAACCGTTTCGGTCATTTCCAAAATACGATCAGAAAGAGTGGATTTGCCGTGATCGATATGAGCAATAATGGAAAAATTTCGTATGTATTGTGGATCGAGAGCCATAATTTCCTGTTCTTCAGTACGTAGTAAACGAAGCTTTTCTTACTCTATAAATAAACGTATATAATACGGTTTTAGAATAAAGTGTGGGTAGATTCTACCCTACTTGTGCGAAAGCTCTGATAATTTGCGCATAATTTATAAGATGCGTCTGTGCACAACATCTATATTGTGATACGATTCTAAGGCTTTCGTCTACAGAAAAGTAATTATATGGAGGATAAAACGTGGCGAACATTAAAAGTCAAAAGAAGCGAATTATTACCAACGAAAAAGCACGCATGCGTAATCGTGCTGTCCGTTCTGAATTAAAAACTGCCGTTCGTGTTGTACGCGAAGCAGTAGAAGCTCAGGATGGTGCTAAAGCTTACGCTGCTGCTCTTGATGCTTGCCGCCTGCTTGACCGTGCAGCCTCCAAGGGTGTTATCCACAAGCGCCAGGCTGCTAACCGCAAGAGTGGCGTTATGAAGCTTGCTAATACGATTGTCACCCCTGAGATTGTTGCTGCTTACACTCCAGCTCCTAAGAAGGAACAGGCAGCTACTGGCAATAAGAAGGCTGCAGCTAAGGCAGCTCGCAAGGAAGCAATGGCTAAGGCTTCTGAAGAAAAGGCAGCTCGTCGTGCTGAAACTGAAAAGCTTCAGGCTGCTGCTGCAAAACGCAAGGCTGAAGAAGAAGCCGCTGCTGCTGCAGAGGAAGAAGCTGAAGAGGCTGCTGAATAAATACTTCTTGCTAAGTATTCTTATTTCAGCGATTCGCGGTATCCAGCTCGGATTCCATTCGCATATCAAGAAAATAAGAACCCGTATCACGGGTTCTTATTTTTGTGCTTTTAGCCACCCTACTAGTTGCTATAAAGAATAACTGATATTTAGTTATCCATCTGTTATTTGCTTTGAGGCTTATTATTTCGTTTCTGTCTAGGCTCTGCTTATCGAAGTCGAACAAAGCTATAAGCATGGCAAAAACAGCGCACGCTTGCTTTATGCAGTCCCTAACTCAATGGTTGCTAATCAGGGGCCATGCTCTTTAAAAGCTTTGTTCTTTGTTCGGCATCGCGATAGACAGCTCCAAAACAATAAGCCTCAAAACCAATAGCTTGGGCTGTTTAGAATATTGTCTGAATGCGCATTGCGAAGCCAGATGAAGAATAAAGCGTTAAAAGCGAAGCCCCAGATTAGCTTCGTAAATTTTAGGGATACGAAAATCTGTTGTGCGTTATTTTCGCTTCGCTCTTAGCTTTATTCGCATCTGAATAGCTGACCCTGTGTAAAAAGAGAATATTCGAAATAGTACTAGTATGATTTTTTGCAGACTTGCAGCATCCAGCGAAGAAATTCTTCGTCTTTATCGGATCCACTTTTCATGGCTGCTTCCGTATCACGTGCCATACGAAGCGCACCAATAAGCTCGTTGGTGGAAAATTCTTTTATCCACGTTCGATAAAACTTTACTTTCCATTCAGGAATTTTAAGAACCGAAGCAATGCGCGCCGCTTCCCCACGTTTTATAAGCGCTTTTACCGATAACAATTCACGCAGCCTTGTGGTACACATAGTTAGAAGACCAAAGGGCGAAGTATCTTCCATGCGATGGAATAAGTATATACACCGCTGAGCATTACGCGCGGCAAACGCATCAATAAATTCCCAAGGCTTAATCTCTTTGGTAAACGAAACCATCGAAAGAACTTCGTTTTCATTCACTGGATCGCTCCCACGATGAGAAAGAGCAAGCTTACGAATTTCTGCATCCAGCGAAACGGTATTAGTGCCTACGAGATCCAATAACGCAGAAGCAGCACCTTCCGTAAACGTAATGCCGTGACCTACCGCCATAGAACGAACTACTTTACCCATATCACGTCGTTCAAAAGGAGTGCAATCAATAACAGCGGTTTTGCCCTGCGCTGCAACAGCTTTGTAGAGTCGGGATCGTTTATCAAGCTTGTTGCAAACAAGAGCCAAAACAGTGGTACTACAAGGTTTTTCTAAATAGGTTACGAGCAATTCCGCATCTGCTTTTTTTAATTTATCTACCTCATATACCTCAACCAAACGAACAGCGCTGGCAAAGGGAAGTGTATTGCACGCATTAACTATTTCTTCACTGGTACAGGTGGCCCCTGAAAACGTTTCCGAATTAAAGGATAAATCCCCCATTTTTTCTAAGCGAGCATGAAGACGCTTCATAACAGTTTCACGTTTAAGTTCATCTTCGCCTACCACTAAATAAACGGGAAGCAATGGTTTGTCATTCTTAGTTGCCATGAAGCTAGTTTATCGCAGTGATTGAACCTGAATTTCTTCAGGAGTAAAACTACATACAACATCACCATCGCGATCACTTCTCATAACGATAGAATCTGCCTCCTCTAAATAAGACAAAGTTTCGGCAGAGGGATGACCATAACGATTCTGAGCACCCACACTGATTAACGATATTGAAGGATGAAGCGTTTGAGTGAGATCCTGTGTGAGAGCGGCTTTCGCACCATGATGAGCAACCTTAAGAACGTCTACCTGCCCTACAGCGCCACTTTCCACTAATTCAGAAACCGTCTGAGCCTCTGCATCACCGCAGAAAAACGCGCTCCATTCAACGGTATTATCGAAGTTAAGATCTGTTTTCAGCACAAAACAAATACTGTCTTGGTTTCCACCTTCCTCTTGCAGAGTCTCAGGCCAAACAACTTCGAGAGTAAAAGCGTTGCATGAAATATAATCTCCCGCATTTACATAGATAACACCCTCATCTCCAACCAAATAGTGAGCATCCTCCACAACCTCTTGTGCTTTATCATCGGAAAGTACATTCATGCCTTCAGCAAGAAATACCTTGTCGGATGGTACTACGCCCTTAAGAGCAGCTAGACATCCTGCATGATCACTATCAGCATGAGTAATCAACACCGCATCAAGATGAGTGCACCCAAGGCGAGCAAGCCCCGCATAAAGCTTTTGCTCGTTTTCTCCGGTATCAATCAAAATTGAAGCATTATTACTTTGCAGAAGAAATGCATCACCCTGCCCAACATCAAGCATAGTTACGCTTGTACCTTGTTTGGGTATCAAACTTAATACACCCACCAGAACAAGACACACGCTTACGCCTTTTATCGCCCGAGAAAACGATTGAGGCCATACAGCCCAAAGCGCTACCACCGCTGCCACCATACAAGCTATCAAAAGCGCCTCAGGAGCATAAAAGGGAATGGAGGCAAACGGGATACTAGCCAAAATGGAACAACCTGAACAAAACACTTCAGCAATCCATACCGTAGTCTGCAGAAAAATACTTCCTATAAATCCTAAGGGCATAGTTATAAATGCCAAAAGTCCTAACACGCACATTGAAGTCAGCAAAGGGGCAACAAGTACATTTACCAATGGCGCAATTAAGGAGAGCATCGAAAAGGAACTTACCGAAAAAGGTAACGTGAGTAAAAGCGCAGCACAGGTCATAGCAAAGGGTTCAAGCAACCATGTTTTAACCTTAGAAGAATAAGGGGGGAACCACGAAAGAATTAAGGGCATAAACAATAAAATTCCCAGTGTTGAAAAAGCCGAGAGAAGAAAAGATAGAGAAAATGCACTGGCTGGCATAAGACAAACCATAATGATAATTACAATCCCAAGCCCAGAAAGCGCATGTGAACGACGTACTCCCCCAAGAGCAAGTAAGCTAATTGCGCTCATACACGCTGCCCGAATACAAGAGACCGGAAACCCCACCATAGCGAGATAAAGGAAAAGAATACAAAGCTGACAAGCAATTCGTACCCGATACGAAAGAGGAAACTTCCGAAATATAAGGGAAATAAAACTCATTACGATAACAAGATGAGCACCAGATACAGCAACAATATGTGCCAATCCTAAAACTTTAACTTCTTGATAAAGATCGAGTGCAAAGAGGTTTGTTCGATCACCGACGATAAGTGCTTGCACCAATGCGCCAGCCTCGGCAGAAACATCTCCTTCACCTATCAACGTATCAAGTTCACTAACAAAATCATTTCTGATTTGAGATATACCAGCAAATGAAGAAGAAAAACTTTGTTGAGATTCAAGTAAAGTGGCAAATCCCACTATTCCTTGTTGATAATACTTTAGTTGTGATTCTGCACGTGGCCAGGAATAAGTAAGTTTCGCAACCAGTTCATCGCCATAATGAAAAGAATCCGAATTGAACGTAAGACTAACGGTCGCAAGAGATGCGCGAGTAGCTGGATCGAACACCTGCGCATTGGCATACGTTCCAAATGAGCCTTGATTTGGATCCTCTTCGATACGAAGCAATACCTCTTTTGAATCATATTGCTGTAATACCGTTTGCTGATAATAAAGATGAATACAATGAACGCTCCAAAGCATGCCTCCAAGAAGCATGAAGATAATACAAAAACCTATACCGGTATACTTCGATCGTTTTCGGAGAAAATACGTAATGCTACCGCACAAAACAAGTGCAACACCCTCAAGCAAAAGGAGCAGAAAATCTTCGGGGATTCCGAATACCATCGATGTAAACCAACAACCAAACCACAGTGATAAACCACACCAAAGTACTAACGGCAGCGTTGGTCGCCGTGACTTGTTTTCCTCCGTGGCGTTCATACCGTAATGGAATCTTTCATTGCTTCAAACTTTTTATCACCAATGCCTGAAACTTCTTTAATTTCTTCAATGGTTGAAAATGAGCCATGTTCCTGGCGATACGCAATGATTTTTTCTGCAGTGGCCTCGCCCACCCCATCAAGCTCCATCAACTCATCAGTTGATGCGGTATTGATATTGATCTTCCCCGTACCAGACCTCACAGCGGCATTTCCCTGCCCTGTATTCCCTTGGGATGCTGAAGTTTGAGGTGCACCTTCTTGATGGGTGGCAACGATAATCTGCTCTCCGTCAGTAAGTGATCGTGCCAAGTTGATACTCGTATCATCTGCATTTTCAGTTAACCCTCCTGCAGCCTCTATTGCTTCTGAAACGCGAGATCCTACAGGTAATTCGTATATTCCTGGAGAGGTAACCTGACCTGTTACATGCACAAATACCTGTGCATCACTACCTGAAGATGATTCACCTGCCTCGGTTTGCTCTCCTTGATCTGTTACCTGCTGCTCAGAATTATGGGAAACACTTATTGCGGGCGTACTAAAAGCATTCCAGAGCTGAAAACCACAAAACGCTACAATAGCCAGCACACATACTCCCAACCCTAATGCAATGGGAATTTTAGGTTTGGTAATACCTGTTTTTTGTTTAAGTGAATTTACCTCATCAAGAAATGACATAAAAATCCCCCTAAGCTCTTCTCTTTAAAGCTTAGGGGGCGAAATTCACAGAGGGCTACAATTTATCTATCATCTATCTCATAAAAAAGAATTAAGCCGCTCACATAAAGCAACACTGTTTCTCATGCGAAAGTTATCTTGTCACTTTGTCTTATTGTACTTCGGTAATGTTCTTCTTTGCTTTGCGTTCCTGACGTGGGATTTTATAGGAAGGACACGCATAGGTATGGATTTCTACCGAATCAAGCGCTTCATCGGCCCACTGATCCATAGGTAAATCCTCTTCAGCTGCCAACACTTTCGGAAGCTTTGCATGAGTCTCTGGGTTGCGGGGCATGAAAAGCGTGCAGCAATCGGGAGCATCCTGAGAGGATATTTCAAAGGTACCCAACTTTTGTGCTTCGTTAATTATTTCAACTTTGTCAAAGCCTACTAAAGGACGGTACACAGGCAACGACACACTTTCGTTAACCACCAACATATTATCCATAGTCTGAGATGCTACTTGGCCTAAGCTCTCACCCGTTACAATTGCCTTAGCACCTTCACGACACGCAATACGCTCGGCAATACGAAACATCAAACGGCGGTACAAAATAACGCGAAGCTCTGGAGGGGCTATTGCAGATATTTCTCGTTGATACGTGCCAATGGGAACTATATACAGACGCGCAAAACAGCCCGTACGCTCAAGCACTTCGGCGATGTCTTGAACCAGATATTCACTGGTTGCAGAAGTTTCCGGTCTACCAGAAAAATGCACGCCAATGCATGTTGCGCCACGTCTAGCAATACGCCACGTAGCAACCGGAGAGTCGATGCCAGATGAAAGCAGACACACCGCTTTACCCGCACTTCCAACCGGCAATCCACCAATGCCGTGAATACTACGTCCATAAATATAAGTGGAACCCTGGATTACTTCTACACGAACTTCCACATCGGGATTTTTCATAGCAACTTTTTTGTCAGGGAAAGCACGACAAAGTGCAGCGCCAACCAGTTGATTTAACTGCATAGAATCAATGGAAAAATCAGTGTGGTTACGACGTGCTTGTACTTTAAACGTAGTAAAATCCCCTGCGTCCCTTAAAGCCATACACGCAGTTTCATACATTTCTTCAAGCTCTTGAGCGCAACGATACCCGCACGAAACTCGTGCAATACCCGGAACACCCGCAATTTGATCAGCAAGTGCACACGATTCATCATAGGTAGTGGTATCGGGCAAAAACAAACAAATTCTTCCCGAAATACGTCTAATACGAACAGAAGAGTTTTGTATGATTGCTTCTATATTCGCAATAAGTTGTTGCTCGAATTTTTTTCGATTATGGCCTTTAAGCCCTATTTCGTGATAATGAACAAGGCAGACACGATGTCGTGTCTGCCTTTCTTCAGCATGAGTTATTTCAGTCATCGTAGTAAATTTATCCTTTTGCATATTCGACGAAGTACTACAAAGGCTACACACAAAAGCGCTGATAGTAGACTTTAGTGGTTATGTACATCGATCGTTGCAGGATCGTAGGAAACGTCACCACGAGCAATTTCATCAAATGCAATAGAAAGTGGACGACGATTATTAGCCTTGGCAATATCTACTGCAGTCTGAAGCTGAATCGCACGATTGCGCTGACCACGCATCATTTCATTGATATCATGAGCACGCTTTGAAGCAAGAGCGCACAACAGAAAACGATCGTCATCAGTCTGATCTAATAACACATCAATCTTTGGTTCAATAAGGCTCATCTTATTTAGATCCCTTTCGTATCATTTGCATACGAGTTGATAATGTCAACCAATTCATTAACAGCTCGCTCCAGGTCATCGTTGACAACTTGAATATCATACTCCATTTTTTGCGCAAGCTCTACCTCTGCGGTTTTCATTCTTGAAGAAATTACCTCATCAGTTTCAGTGCCACGCTGGCGAAGCCTTCGTTCAAGTTCCTCAAGCGACGGAGGCTCAATAAACACCAAATGTGCTTCAGGAAGAGCTTTTCGAACCTGAAATGCTCCTTGCACATCGATTTCTAAAATAACTTGGTCACCTGAGCGCATATGATCAAGTACGCTTTGTTTTAAAGTTCCATAGTAATTATCGTGAACCTGCGCCCATTCAAGAAAACCCTCTTGGTCTACCAACGATTTAAACCGTTCAGGATCTAAAAAGTAATAGTGCTTTCCTTCAACCTCACCAGGACGAGGATTGCGAGTAGTAGCAGAAACGGATACCCAAGCATCGGGTATCCGTTCTAACACCTTAGATAACAACGTACCTTTACCGGCCCCAGAAGGACCAGAGATAACAAAGAGATTACCTACGCGGGAATTATTTTCCAAGACGATCAAGCAACGCTTTCTGTTGACGCTCGCCCAAACCCTTCAAACGACGGGATTCAGCGATATCCAATTCCTTCATGATCTTTTCAGCTTTTGCCTTACCGTACCCAGGAAGAGTTTCAATCAAGGTAGAAGCCTTCATACGACCAACAATAGGATCATCCTTCATTGCAAGAACATCCGCAAGACTTAATACCCCATTTTTTAAATCTTCACGAACCTGAGCTCGCTTAATACGTGCAGCCTTAGCCTTTTCGAGTGCCTGCTGCCTTTCTTCTGGGGTGAGTTGTGGAACCGGCATGGTCGCTCCTTTTCTTAATCGATGCACCACGCATCGTCTTTTCGGCAATCATAACTTCTTTTATAGTATACACATTTTCAATTACACAATCCCTTAAAATTGTCCCCTAATATTCTTAGTGCGTGATTGCGTAACTGAACAGCATATTTGTACCATTTCTTTAACAATTTTGCACTATTTTATAAATCATTTATCGTATTTTTCCATACCCTTTGGATAAAAAGTGGTCTCTGCACTACCGCAAAGACCACTTTTTGGGTAAAAATGAACAAATGTAGAACAAAAAAGTTTCCCCATTACAGCAGCGAATGGCAGGGAATAGCACCAAGAGAAGAAGAATTTCCTACAAGAGACAAAACCGCAACAACCTTAGCCTCATACGATTCAACGAAATCGATAAACTTCTGAGCAAGTGCTTCATCAAAGGTGTCAAGCACCACAATTACCTTATCCTTCTTCTTTAAGGCAAGCGAAGAAGAAATACCCTCACTAGTTTCTTCCCCAATACCAAACTTCATCCAAGCGGACAAAGCAACGTTGTAAGCAAAGTAAGAATCAACACCAGGAAGCGATAGTACAACTTCAGGTTTTGCTTCACGATCGACTTTTTGTAAAAGTTCTACCGCTAGCTTATTTGAAACAATAGGATCTACCATCAAGGCTTCAGAATTAATCGAAGTACCCTGCTCATCTCGAACAAGCACCTTCATTTTTTCTAGCAACTCTTGAATTTCAGTTGTTTCCATTCGTTATAACTCCTTTGCAATGGCTTCAAATGCTGCAGCAGGGTCTGCCTGTTCGGTTATTGGGCGTCCAATAACAATATGAGAAGCTCCGTTATCAAAAGCTTGTTGAGGAGTAGCCACACGGCTTTGATCGCCCAAAGCAGCTCCGGCTGGTCTTACGCCAGGGGTGACGATATAAGCCTCTGGACCAAGTACCTCACGAAGCATAGCAGCTTCTTGAGGAGAGGCAACTACGCCAGAAAGGCCTGCTTGCTTTGCTTGAGTTGCCAATGCAACAACCTGATCTTTAACTGTTCGGGTAACACCGGTTCGCTGTAAGTCTTCTTCACTCATGCTGGTAAGAACAGTAATACCTAACGAAATAGGCTCCTGTTCAACCCAACGCGCTTCTAACAAACCGGCTTTTGCGGCTTCCATCATGGCAATACCGCCTACCGCATGCATGGTAAGCATATCGGCACCCGCTTCTGCGGCAGCCTTTGCAGCTCCTTTTACCTGATGGGGAATATCATGAAACTTTAAATCAAGAAATACCTTAAAGCCACGCTTCTGAAGCGCGGTAATAAAATAGGGTCCTTCTTGATAAAACAAGGTCATGCCCACTTTAAGCCACTTTGCTTTTCCGTGAAGCTGATCGGCTAATTCAAGCGCACGCGCACGATCGCAATCAAGGGCAACAATGACCCTGTCTTTTCGCGGAACAGAAGAAAAATCTAGCATTCTAGAGCTCCAATCAACTGATTAACATCATCGATACCCTGTTCTTGGCAATAGCTTTCAATGCCTTTAATTACCTCAATGGTAGCTCGAGGATTCATGAAGTTTGCCGTACCAACAGCAACCGCAGTAGCGCCTGCCAGCATAAACTCAACCGCATCTAGGCCTGTAGTAATGCCACCCATACCAAGAATAGGAACGTTAATGGCGTTATGAACCTGCCAAACCATACGAAGAGCAACCGGTTTTACTGCAGGACCCGAAAGACCTCCGACCACACGCGCAAGAATAGGCTTTCTTGTTTTCGTATCAATAGCCATACCCAACAGTGTATTAATAAGGGAAACCGCGTCAGCACCAGCCGCTTCTACCGCTTTTGCAATTTCGGTTATATCGGTAACGTTAGGAGTTAGCTTAACAATCAAAGGTCGCTTAGTGCGTTTGCGGCATTCCGCAACAACCGAAGATGCCATCGCAGGATCGGTCCCAAAGGTCATACCGCCACAATCAACATTGGGGCAGGAAATGTTCAGCTCATAGGCATCCACTTCTGGTGAGGCTTCCAGCGCTTCTACTACCGCAACATATTCTTCAAGGCTATGCCCTGAAACATTAACAATAACGGTAGCCTGTTCATTTTTTAGCCAAGGTAAATCACGCTGTTTCAGTACTTCTACCCCAGGGTTTTGAAGCCCAATAGAATTCAACATACCCGAAGGAGTTTCAGCGATACGAGGGGCATCGTTACCTGCCCATCCATGCAGAGAAACACCTTTTGTGGTTACCGCACCCAACGCAGAAACATCAATAAAATCGGCATATTCATGACCTGATGCAAACGTACCGGAAGCGGTAGTAACAGGGTTCTTCATTAAAAGACCGCCAAGATTAACCTGCATAGTTACGCTCATTACCAGATCACCTCCGCAGCATCAAAAACTGGACCATCAACGCAAGAGCGCTTTCGTCCTTGTTTAGTTTCAACAATGCAAGAAAGACAAGCACCAATTCCACAAGCCATACGTTTTTCAAGAGAAATAAACGTAGGTAATCCTGCTTCCAAACAGAGTTCAGAAACAATACGCATCATAGGTTCAGGACCACAGCAGTACACATAGTCATAATTCTGAGCTTGAATACAATCTTTCACGACTTCAGTACAAAAGCCTTTGCGTCCTTTAGAGCCATCATCAGTGGCAATAAGAAGATCTTTACCCAAAAGTGTTTTGTAGCGATCTTCCACCACCAAAGCTTTTTCCGTTTGAGCACCAAGCACCACATCCATATCAACATGTGCCGCCTTAAGGGCTTCCGCATGAAGATAAAGCGGTGCCCCTCCTACTCCACCAGCTACCAAAAGAACCTTAGACGCATTGCTAGGCACACTCCAGCCCTGACCAATAGGACCCATCACAGATACCACAGCACCTGGGTTTAAAGTAGCCATATGAGCACTGCCATATCCCACCACCTGATAAAGTATGGCAAGTACCTTGTTATTATCTTCGGTGTAATAGACTGAAAAGGGGCGACGCAAAATATGGCCTTCCATGCCAGGTAACTGCACATGAACAAATTGACCAGGCTGTAACTGCACACCAATTTCTTCCACTTCAACCTTCATAAGCCAAAGTGTGTCAGTTAATGCAATGTTTTGCCGTACAATACCCGGTTTTTCCAATACCGTACTCATAACTAAATCACTTCTCTTCCCACTGCTCTAAATCCTGCAAGGCAATAATGGGGAGATTGTCATCTCGAAGGTTATCAATTGCAGAAACAAACGCTTGAGCACCTGCCAAAGTAGTAACGTAACAAAGATTCTGTCGAACCGCCATGGTGCGCAATACGTATCCGTCAGAACGTGTTTCTTGACCAAATGGCGTATTGATCATCAGATCAATTTTCCCGTCACTAATAAGGGTTCCAATATTGGGTTCCGGATCGCTTACACGACCAATTTCTTCACAAGGAAGATTTGCTGATTCCAACGCACGAGCCGTACCTGAAGTACAAATAAGCTTAAAGCCCATACGAGCCAAATCGCGTGCAAGTGGCAAAATGGCACGCTTATCGCGATCGCACACCGAAAGAAAACAGGTTCCCGATTTGGGCAGTTCCATATTGACGGCAGCCTGGGTTTTAGCGTAGGCAGCGGGGAAATTATTAGCAATGCCCATAACTTCGCCTGTTGATTTCATTTCTGGGCCTAATACTACATCAGCACCAGGGAAGCGTCCGAAAGGCATAACAGCTTCCTTCACGCAGAAATGAGACTGCCTACGTTCATCGTCAGGCAAATTGAAGCTTGCGATGGTTTCTCCCGCCATAATGCGAGCAGCCAGTTTAGCCAAAGGAACACCAGTTGCCTTCGAAATAAAGGGAACCGTACGGGATGCACGAGGGTTAGCCTCAATAACATAGACAACCGAATCTTTGATAGCAAACTGTACATTCAGAAGGCCTACTACCCCTAAGCGAAGAGCCAACCTTCTGGTAATAGAACGCAATTGTGAAACCTGTGATTCCGAAAGCGTAAACGGAGGAATGCAACATGCAGAGTCTCCCGAATGGACGCCAGCTTCTTCGATGTGCTCTAAAACACCACCGATATACACTTGCTTACCATCACACAACGCATCAACATCACATTCAATTGCGCCTTCCAAAAAGCGGTCTAAATACACAGGATGGTCAGGCGTAATACGAGCAGCTTCTGCCATGTATTTTTCAAGATACTTGGCATCATACGCAATAACCATGCCACGTCCGCCCAGTACGTAGCTAGGACGCACCAAAAGCGGAAAACCGATACGATCAGCAACCTGACAAGCCTCTTCAAACGAAGAAGCCATACCTGCTGCCGGATAGGTAATATGAAGTTCGTCCAAAATTTCAGAGAATCGATCACGATCTTCAGCTAAATCAATAGCCTCTGGCTTGGTGCCCATTACCACCATGCCAGAATTCTCCAAGTCACGCGCCAATTTAAGAGGTGTTTGTCCACCGAGTGTTACTACTACCCCATCAGGCTGTTCCACTTCGACAATATCCATCACGTCTTCGTAAGTTAACGGCTCGAAGTACAAGCGATCAGATGTATCGTAGTCGGTCGATACCGTTTCTGGATTGCAATTTACCATGATGGTTTCGTAGCCTGCATCATGTAAGGCATAGCTTGCATGAACACAACAGTAGTCAAATTCAATACCCTGCCCAATGCGGTTAGGACCTGCGCCTAAAATCATGGCACGTTTTTTAGTGGAAGGACGAATTTCGCTTTCACCAAGTTCATAAGTTTTGTAATGATATTCAGTTCGACTTTCAAATTCAGCCGCACAGGTATCAACCGTTTTAAATACAGGAACTACCCCAAGCTCTTTACGGCGAGCGCGAACCGCATGTTCTTCACTGCCGGTAAGATAGGCAATCTGTATATCAGATAAGCCAAAACGCTTAGCCTGCAATAAGTCCTGAGCATCCAAATCTTCAAGAGCGTACTTACCAATTGCCTGTTCAACTTGAATAATGTCATAGAGACGTGATAAGAACCAGCGATCGATTTTGGAAGCTTCAAATACCTGATCGATACTCCATCCACGGCGAAAAGCTTCTGCGATATAGAACATACGATCTTCAGTAGGCTTACCTACCAATTCATCAAAGTGCTCTTCATCAAAGCTGTCCTTGCCATCGGCACCTAAACCGGCACGTCCGTTTTCCAATGAACGCATCGCTTTACCAAATGCTTCTTCAAAGGTACGACCGATAGCCATAATTTCTCCCACTGCTTTCATGCGGGTAGAAAGCGTAGTATCGGTACCTTTAAACTTCTCAAAAGCAAAACGAGGAACCTTTACGACACAGTAGTCAATAGAAGGTTCGAAACAAGCCGGCGTTGCTTTGGTAATGTCATTGGTAATTTCATCAAGCGTATATCCTACCGCTAACTTTGCTGCTGCCTTAGCAATTGGAAAACCAGTAGCCTTAGAAGCAAGTGCGGAAGAACGAGAAACACGAGGGTTCATTTCAATTACAATGAGGCGTCCATTTTTTGGATTAACCGCAAACTGCACGTTAGAGCCGCCGGTTTCTACACCAATCTTTTCCAAAATTGCAAGAGAGGCAACCCTCATGCGTTGGTATTCAACATCCGATAAAGTTTGTGCAGGAGCAACCGTAATAGAATCGCCAGTATGAACACCCATAGGGTCAAAATTTTCTATGGAGCAAATAATAATGCCGTTACCCGCTTTATCGCGCATAACCTCCATTTCGTATTCTTTCCAACCCTCAATGCTTTCTTCTACCAGTACTTCGCTTACCGGAGAGAGATCAAGACCTTGAGACACAATAAGTTCAAGTTCTTCTTGATTATGCGCAATGCCACCACCAGCACCGCCAAGCGTAAACGATGGACGAATAACCAGTGGGTATCCTAAGCTTTCAGCCAAAGACAGCGCATCATCAATCGAATAGGCATAGCCACTGCGTGCAACTTCAAGACCAATTTCTGACATGGCTTCATTAAATTGCTTGCGATCTTCACCACGCTCGATAGCGTCTAAATCGCATCCAATCATCTCCACGCCATATTTTTCCAATACGCCGGCCTTCGCCAATTCAACAGCGGCATTAAGTGCGGTCTGCCCCCCTAGGGTGGGTAACAGCGCATCAGGGCGTTCTTTGGCTATGATTTTTTCAATAAATTCCTTGGTAATTGGTTCTACGTAGGTGCGATCAACCAACTGAGGGTCTGTCATGATGGTGGCAGGATTGGAATTAACCAATACCACCTCATAACCATCCTCCTTTAATACCTTGCACGCTTGGGCACCCGAATAGTCGAATTCACATGCTTGACCAATGACGATAGGACCAGATCCAATTACCAAGATTCGTTTTATATCTTCTCTTTTAGGCATGAACCTCTCCTTCCCTTGCAGCAAAATTCCACCCTGCAAGGCGATCATGTGCAATATCGATATCCAGATAATCAGACCTACCGTCCATTAAGCGTGTAAACGCAGTAAACAGATAGTGTGCATCAGTAGGACCAGGACTAGCTTCAGGATGGTACTGTACCGAAAAGACCGGCTTATCCAAAAAGGCAATACCTTCCGCAGTGCCATCATTAAGATTTACGTGCGTAAGCTGAATGCGTCCAAACTTTTCGTTCATGACAACCGGTGCGCACTTCTTTTCACACCAGAAACGAAGATCATCCACATGAGCGCTCATACCATCAGATAGTTCAGGTACCAAGGGGCCAAGGGAATCAAAGAGTAATCCAAAGCCATGGTTTTGGGCGGTTATTTCAACCCTACCCGTACGTAAATTCATAACTGGCTGATTGCCCCCACGATGGCCAAACTTAAGTTTTTCCATTTCAGCGCCTGATGCAAGTGAAATCATCTGGTGACCGAGGCAAATTCCAAAAAGCGGAACTTTACCAATGAGCTGCTCTACCTGCACGTAGGTTTCACGCACCGCTTCAGGATCGCCCGGACCATTACTCAAGAAAACGCCATCGGGATTAAGAGAAAGCACCTTATCCGCTGAAGTATTCCAAGGAACAACCGTAAGCTCGCACCCAACGCGGATCAGCCCATGTAAGATGGATTTTTTAACACCACAGTCGTAAGCCACCACGCGGTAGCGAGATTCAGCAGGAGCAGCAAGCGCAAAAGCTTGGCTTTCAGGCAGTTCGGTAAACGAAGTAATTTCTTCTCGGCTCACCGTTTTAGCCAGATTTACTCCCACGATGCTTTCCGAAGCACGAACTTTAGCCAATAAGCTATCCGTATCAAGATCGGTGGTAGACAAAACACCTCGCTGCGCACCATGGTTACGCAGGTGCATGGTAAGCGAGCGTGTATCAATACCACCAAGCGCAACAACATGCTGATTTTTAAGGAAATTAGGCAGAGAAACTTCACTGCGCCAATTTGAAGGAGTAAAGCACATTTCGTGCACCACCAAACCACGCAGGGCAAGACTATCCGCCTGCAGATCATCATGGTTTACCCCATAGTTACCTATTTGTGGATAGGTCATGGTAATGATCTGCCCTGCATAGGAAGGATCAGAAATTACCTCTAGGTAACCTTCCAAAGAAGTATTGAAGCAAACTTCGCCAAATACTTCACCATCCGCACCACAGGAATAGCCCTCAAAGACCGTGCCATCCTCTAAAACCAATTTAGCCTTGGCATGCTGTCCATAACTGGTGTTGTCCAATAACTTACTCAACTACGACACCATCCTTACATGTAAAGGTGCCACCTACCAAAACATCGGTTGCACGACCTGTTAATTCGTATCCTAAGAAACCGGAATTTTTCGATTTAGAATACATATCATCTGCCGTAACCGTCCAAGTAACAGCAGGATCGAAAATAGTAATATCAGCCACATTTCCCGCTTCAAGTTTCACCTGGTCTAGGCGAAGGATTTTACGAGGCTTAATTGCCATAAGTTCAACCAGCTGGTTGTAGGTAATATGTCCTGGAGCAACCAAGTACGTAAGAACTACACCCAAGGAAGTTTCTAATCCGGTCATACCGAAAGGTGCTAATTCAAATTCACGCGCTTTTTCGTGTTCTGCATGAGGTGCGTGATCGGTCACAATACAATCGATCGTGCCATCGGCAAGCGCTTCAAGTAAGGCTGCATTATCCTCTCTAGTTCGCAAAGGAGGATTCATCTTCAAATTGGTGTTATACGTAGTAGTAATATCGTCCTCATTTAACACTAAATGATGGGGAGTAACCTCACAAGTTACCGCTACACCGCGAGCCTTACCTTCGCGCACCAATTCAACGCCACGAGCTGAAGTAATGTGTTGAATATGAATAGGACAGCCCGTTAATTCAGAAAGCGCAATATCACGCTGAATTTGCAATTCTTCTCCTGTTGCAGGCCATCCCGCAAGACCCAAGCGCGTCGAAACCACACCTTCGTTCACCTGACCCGGGCCAACCAAACCTTCATCTTGACAATGGCTCATTACCACCTTGTTGAACATTTTTGCGTAGTCCATCACGCGGCGCATCATGCCAGCGTTTTGAACGCCTCGTCCATCATCAGTAAAAGCAACCGCACCATGAGCAACCATATCTCCCATTTCAGAGAGCGATTCACCCTTTAAGCCTTTTGTACAAGCGCCCGAAGGATACACACGGCAATGGCCTGCTTGAGCTGCTTTATCAAGCACATAATCGATAGTGGTGGCG
>OCHV01000434.1_pt1 | contig 34806 bp, 30 predicted proteins | sample 1538461 | NCBI WGS metagenome assembly OCHV01 (sample SAMN04571692, study PRJEB22368) | human gut metagenome | biome: human gut; material: stool | host: Homo sapiens | place: Luxembourg | collected 2012-08-03 | reverse complement strand
AATGGTAGCTACAAAATGGTTACTGGTTGGGTAACCTGGTATAACGACAAGTCAAAGACTTATTTTGACCCAGAAACCGGTGCAGCTTTACCAGGGTGGCAAAACATAGAAGGTAAACGCTACTACTTTGATCCTGATAATGATTATCACGGAGCACGCTGGGAAAATACTATTGGTGATAATTTCTATTATTTTAACGGGAACTGCGAGATGGTTACTGGTTGGGTAACCTGGTATAACGACAAGTCAAGGTCCTACTTTGGCGGTGATGGTGCTGCAGAAAGTGGTTGGCATAATGATGGATCGGATCGCTATTATATCGACCCTGAAACTTACAAGACCGTTAAATGGGAACAAACCATTGATGACAAGTTCTATTACTTCAATGGTAGCTACAAAATGGTTACTGGTTGGGTAACCTGGTATAACGACAAGTCCCGATCTTATTTCGGTGATGATGGTGCGGCTTTAACTGGCTGGCAAACAATAGATGGTAGACGATATTTTTTTGATTCAAACTATAGATTAGATATGTAAATGGGAGCATCTGTCGATTTATACGGAAGTAGGATTAGTTTAATAAACTACAACTATGCATAGGTATATAGCTGTAGTTGAAAAATCAGGGTTAATGGTCAAAAAGGGCTTCGGACTATTTTTCGTAGACTTTTACCAATCTTTTCACGGTATTTCATGATGCTAAGACCATTGAGGGACACCTTTATTCTTTAATTATTGTAGAAATCTATACAGCTATCGATGGCACCTTCAGATTCCTTTGCGCTTTTCTATCTTCTTTCGTGATGCATTTCTGTTTTCAATCTTCCAAAAAACCTTCGCATGCCGCATCGTCTCCGCTTTTGCTCTTTTGTGATATTGATCGAATAATTCCCTTTCCTTCTAGTTTTTCTACTCCTATTTCTCCACGATAATGTCCGCCTCTGTCGGTGTGAATTGCAAGCGTTCGAGGGTTGTTTTTATCTGTGATTTCTTGTCTAGTTGAGTCGCTGATTGTCTCTAACGTCTTATTAAGCATTTTTTCTACAAGAGCATTGCTGGGGTTTCTTGCTATTTGACATGCTGACACTTTTCGATCAAAGCAGTCGATTATAGGACTTAGATATAGCTTTGAATCCTTAGCTGAAAATTGAGTTATATCAGTAAGTTATAAAGTATCGGGTTCTTTTGCGTGAAAGTTTGCTGAACACGATCTTTTACTGCAGGAGTTATTTCTCCGATATAGCTTGTGAAATGCCTTTTTCTTCTTGCGTAACGAACAATGATTGCTACTTCTTTCATGAGGCGCCGAACTACTTTTTCGGAGATATAGATGCTTCTTCTTAGCGCCAACCAGATTCTAGGAGAGCCATAAGTATTTCCGCTTAGATCTGAGATCTCATGAATAAGTGGTCGTATGGACTCATATTTATCAGGTTTTCTAGCTGCAGGGCGAGCATGGTAACAGGAGCTCGACTTAAGAATTAACATTTCAAATAGAAGTTCTAGGGGATATTTTTCTCTGAGGTTGTTAGCAATTATTGTCTTGTGCTTGGCTGACAATTTTTTTTAAGGGATGACACTCGAGGATTTTTTTGAAAGCTCAAGCTCTTCTTTTAAAACGGTATTTTGAACGAGTAGTTTGGCGGTAATGTCTTTTAATTCATCCAAATCATCAGGCAGAGATTGCTTAAGTTGAGCTTTCATTTTATAAAAACTCGCTTCTATCTGCTCTTTTTTAGTCATCAGGCCTCTCACCTCTTTTGACTCTTCAGATACGCAACCATTTATAAATCAAAGAATAGCTAACAATATCTAGATTCTTCGCAATATTTTGAAGATTTTCACCTTGTTTGGATCTTATTACCGTTTAATACTTTGGTTTCTGCGGACAGCGCTTTGGCGTTCTATGGGGGCTCGAAGTAGGAATTTTATGAGAATGTCTATTGACCAAATCATAAAGGGTGCGGAGTGGCAGATGCCCCCAACACCCTAATAGTTTTAGCATAGGACTTGCATTTTGAACGTTTTTATAGCATGTTGGCGTTGCTCAGGGGAATACGTAACTTTATTTCGGACCTCCGTTTTGTATGGAATTATGTCCGAAGCCCCTTGTGAGTTATAATTTTCAAGTTAAGAATATTCAAAGTGTGTAATTTCGTCGAAAGTAAAAAGCTTCTCTTTATATGAGGTAAAACGCGATCGAGTTATATGGACCTAATAAAGGAAACTCTTATGCAAGCAACGACGTTGTCAAAAAAGATTATTTCAGTCATTCTGAGTGGTGTGTTGGTGCTTACCCTTACTCCAAGTTTAAGCTATGCTATTGATAATGATATTCAGCAAGACACTCAAGTTCAAGTAGATGGCAACAGCAACGATCGAGCGACACAAGCCAATGAATCGGAAACTGTTTCTGAAGACAATTCAGAATCTACGGAGGTAGCCGTACAGTTAGGGACTAACACCAGAAGTGTGCAAAAGCTGACCAATGATGCTTCCGCCGAAACTCAAGTTGCGCCACGAAAACTTAATGGTACAAGTGTATTTGAGTTCATTTATATTGATAAGAAAGAGGTTGAGCTCAACGCTACGCAAAGCATCGTCGTTTCCTTCCTGAATAAAGATGATGCGTTAACAGCAACACTCTACTATCAAAAAGCTGATGGTGGAGTTCATATAGCAACACCTAAACAGATTGAAGATGGTGCGGCTTTATTTGAGTTGATTTTTACATCAGAAGATCAAATTGGTACCTATAAGCTCATTAAAGCTACCTGGGGCGACAGCAATCCTGATGAAGCTCCAATTTCTGTAGACGAAAATATTGGTTATTCTTTCTCTGTAATTGCAAAAGCATCAGATGGTGATCCCATGATGGTGTATACCGTTGACAATAATGACCAGTCTGGAGAAGACGACAATAATACTGAAGCTATCGAGGAAGACTATGGACTAAAGAAATTTGGTCTAACTTACGACTCAAAAGGACTTCGTTATCTCAATAAAGATGGCACCTATTTTAATGATGGCTGGAAAACGGTTTCAGGGAAAACTTATTACTTTGGTGACGACGGCTACGCCCTTCGATGGGAACAGGACATCGAAGGTCAACGCTATTACTTCAATGGTAGCTACAAAATGGTTACTGGTTGGGTAACCTGGTATAACGACAAGTCAAGGTCCTACTTTGGCGGTGATGGTGCTGCAGAAAGTGGTTGGCATAATGATGGATCGGATCGCTATTATATAAGCCCGAGCACTTTTCATACTGTAAGATGGAGTCAGGTCATTGATGGAAAAGAATACTATTTCGACAGTGATTATAAGATGTTTATAGGCCTCCTTACGTGGCAGGATGATGGCAGCAAGTCCTTTTTTGGATCTGATGGAGTTATGATTTCGGGTTGGCAAAAATGGAAAGGGAAGACTTATTATATCGATCCTGCAACAATGAGAGCCGTTCGGTACGGTAACACTATCGATGGACAGTATTACTATTTTGATTCTGATTGCTCGTTATTTAATCGTGGTTGGTTAAAATGGCAAAAGGATGGCACATATTCGTATTTCGACGCTGATGGGATTATGTATAAAGGTAAACATACAATTGATGGCATTGTTTATAACTTTGGAACTAATGGAAAATGTGAAACATATGATTGGCTTAAAGCAGATATGGCGCATAGGGCTCAATCATATTCAAGTCGAACCAACCGTCTTATTTTAGTTGATAGGGGAAACCATAAGGTTAGTCTTTACACTGGTTCCAAAAATAACTGGCATCTGTCGTATTATTGGAGCTGTGTGACAGGTGCGCCGAACACACCTACGATTACCGGATCGTATTACACGACGGGCTTTAAAAGAAATTCTTTAACCACAGATAGTCGAGCAATTTGGTGTACTCAGATTTGGGGAGGTTACTTTTTTCACTCAATATTAGTTTCAGAATCAGAATTGGGGAAAAGCCTATCACATGGCTGTATTAGACTGCCTTATGGAGCGGCGCAGTGGATACATCAAAATATTTACGCTGGAACAAGAGTTGTAATATACAACTAATAGTGGTCACAATGGTGGCATTCTAATCGTGTACCATTTCTGTGCGGGTGCGTTGTTTAGTGCGATGAAGTGATTTTTAAAGCTGCACAGGAAGATTTCATTAATGGTTTATTGATTTTTGTAAATCATGTTTGAATCCACACGCTTTCAAACATGATTTACACTCAATACAAAGTTGGGTGTCGATGTTAGGAAATACAAACCCATATTTCTTTTCTTCCATTTGAATTGCATTAGTTGGACAAACTGCATAGCAGGCACCACAGCCGCAACACTCTTTCTCGCTAGAACAAAGGGCATCAATTATTTTCATTTTTCATTCACCTTAAGAATTTGTAGACATCTAAACGTATCAACAATAATGCAAGTCTCTTTTTAGTGTCACATATAGCTTCAATAGATTTCTTGTGAGAATAATAAATCTCTAGGGACTGTTTTCTGTAATCAGGATATTTTAACCGTGCCTCTTTTGAGTTAGATAGCACAATTAAATTAAATAATTTTTTAGCGCAGAAGATATTACAGTAATCTTGGAGATCTGGAAAACGATCTTTTATAAGTTCTGTTAATTTATAGCAATTATCTACAACATCAAATGAATGTGAGGACACCTTGTTCGATATACTGTTTTGCCTAACGACGTAATAATAAAGAGAACGCCCCAATATGGATACTTTTTCTGAATGAGACAACAATTCAGCGGTCCAAAGAAGATCCTCATTGATTTTTCCTTCTTCGAATTGAATATCATATCTGTCAAGTAAGCTTTTTCTGCACAACTTTGTAACCGCTCCGGTAGATATACATTTTCCTTCTAACCACATTTTAAGTGCTTCATGACCACTTACAGAACACGCTTCTCCTGTAAATAGCTCTTGTTTTGTATGGTTAGGGTAAACCTTTGTAATGCCGCTACACACACAATCAGAATCGTTTAGTAAAGCAGTTTCAACAAAAAAAGCTAAAGCGTCATGACTCTGATAATCATCGTCGTCCCAAAAAATGATATATTTGCCTTTGGCGAGAGAAAGACCAAGATTGCGCGCAGATGACAAGCCTCCATTTTCTTTATGGACAAGATGATAGTTGGGCATGTTTGAAATTAAATCCTCAATTAAAGAAGGGGTCGAGTCGTTAGATCCGTCATTTACGAAAAGTACTTCAAAGTTGGGATAGGTTTGAGCGGTAATCGATTCAATGGTTCTACGAATTAATTCACCAGTATTGTAGACGGGGATAATAACTGAAACAAGGGGAAACGAAATCATACTAAGACCTCCTTTTTAAACAGTTGATAAATTGTCCAAAGAGCCAGCGCAACATGTTAAAGACATTAAAGATTACGTGTTTTTTTGCCATTTTATCTAAAGTGCTGTTATCGATATTCATGAATATTTGATGACGAAGACTAGGTTTTTCTGACGCACTTATAAGTTGTTTATTATGGGAGGCGGCTTCGTTTAAAGTGTGCTGTTCGAAAACCAGATATGCTGATATTTTTTTAAAAGTAGAATAGCCTAGTAGGGTGTTGATGATAAGCAAGGAGACGCCATTATTAATTTCTTCTAGTTTGGTTTCTGTTTTGTTTATCCCCCAAAAGTCTCCAAGAGTTATGTCTCCTAAGCGTCTAGTGTTGGCATAAGGGCAGTTGTAGCAGGATTCACGATAAGGCGCTCCTTTTAAAAAACTGTCATAAAAAAGAGAAGTATACGGATTGAATATATGTGACTTAGTTTCCGTTTTGATCGTGCCGCTACAGCCCCACCCAAATTTTTTATCTCTAAAAATAATATTTTTAACCGTTTCTGTTTTTGGGAGTTCGGCTCTTAAACATGTTTCTAAAATTTTATGACTTGGTACACCGTGGCAGACTAAATCAATAGTGATCAGATGAGAATTTTTAGGAGCAATAGTTTTAACTGCTCTAATTTGACACGGGGTTCCAGAAAAAAGAACAGTAGTTCCATTAGTTAAGTCGGCACGTGCTTGCCTTAAAGCTGCTGCTGTATCGCTTTGAACATATTTGGAGCCTTGAAGTTGTTTAATTTCATCAATATTGCTAATTCGTATGTGCTGAGCTTTGCAATCTTTGGTCAGTGTGCAACCGTATACGACTCCACCTTCTTGTATTATCTGACGGGCTATTAAGGGAAATATGGCACCTGAGGATGATATTTTTAAATCATCTTTGTTAGCACTAATGGCGGCAAGGCATATTTGAGAAAAATCATCAGTCATTTTGCTTACCTTCAAAAACGGTATCTAGATATTGTTTTGTATTTTTCTGCTGAGAGGAGATAAAACTATTGACCTCTTCCCAATTGATCGTTTCGAAATCTGTATCTTTGATATTAACTTCATCGCTTGGAAAAGTGGGCACATAATTATTTTGCAATTTTGCTTCACGTAATAGATCCGCGATTCGTACGGAATATTTAGGTGGGGCAAAAGAGATAAACGGACGGTTGAAAATGAGAGAAAAACAGGTTCCATGAAAAGAGTCCGTCAACACCAAACGTGCTTGCGAAAATAGAGAAAGCCATTCTTCTATAGTCGGGTAAAGGACTCTTCGGACACCTTTCTTTGGGAAAACCTTCCAATCTAATCCTATTAAAACTACGTCAAGGTTCTTCTTTTCTGCTATTGATAAAGCATGGTTAATGATATCGCTTCTTTGATTGAGCTGATAAATTAACACGTAATCACGAGAAAAGCTTTTCTGAGATTTTGCATTTTGAGATTTTGCGATTTTGCGCCAATAATTTTGACTGCACATTAATACAGGGTCGCATAATACTGTTGAGGGCAATCCTAATTGGTCAAGAATTATGGAACCGGACGACTCCCTTACGGAGAGATATGAAAAAGATCTTAATCTGGTAAAAGTTTCTGACGCTTCATTTGCTGAGATTTCAGGTCTGCCAAAGCTTGACGAAAGCGAAAATTTAAAATAGTTTGTCGGAATATTTTCTAAGTAATAAACGGGGTCAATGCCTTTGTTATATTCGAAGTTCCAGGTTTGATCACTTCCTGCACAGTAAGATGCACTGTTGTTTAGATTGCCAGGTTCTTTTGTGAGAAACGGCTTTGGCGAACACAACTTAAGATAGTGATTAATTGATTTATGAAATATCTTTTCACCTAATAAACGGTTTGGAATTTGTGTAAAAAGACGAACTAAATTTACAATAAAGCCGTAATGGGAATTGCTAATAGTCGATTTAATCCAGCCTGAAGTAGTCCACTGAGGACGCTTATAGTTGACAAAACAGGGTGTGCCATATTCGGAGAGAATGTTGTTTGTTGCGAGTGCTTGTAAGACAGTTCCATAGTTGTACGAATCAATGATTGTAGCTACATATATCGTATCCTTTTGCTCCTGCATGTTCATAAATTCCTCTATCTTAACTCTTGAATTTTCTTAACAATGTCTTTTCTTTTCAAGACAACGATGCATAAAATCACAACAACGAAGAGATATCGAAGCATATCAAAAGGGTAAATTAGCGGTAAGCAAAGCGATAGTATTACAAAAAAAGAAGTAATTCCTAAGATAGGCATACCTTTTAGGAGTTTTTCTGAGCTCTTAATCTTTGAAACGTTTTGTGCGAACAGAAAATGAAATAAAGCAAGAAGTATGTAGCATAAAAGGGTTGTAAAACAAGCTGCTTGATATCCGAAAATTGGAATCAATATAAAGTTCAGAATAATATTTGATAGCGAAGCAATTAGCGATGCGGTGGTGGCAAACATTTTCTTTTCATAATAAAACTCAATATTTGAGCAAATTGAATACAGGAAGATGAATAGCACGCTAGCGGATAATGGCGGAAGAATATAAACGCCTTCTTGATAGCTTGCGGGCGCTAGGATGAGCATAATTTCTGGGCCGAGAAGCGAGATCAATGAGATTCCTGCTCCGATAAAAATAAGCATATAGGTAATGTTTATTTGGATATCTGACTTTGTTTTATTCTTTATTGATCGATACATCCAAGGAACAAACGCAGAATTGATAGCGGTGACAATAATCATGATTATCATTGAAACCGAATACACAATTGTATAGATACTCACTTCAGCACTTCCGCAGAAAAGAGAAATCATGATGCGGTCCGACTGACTAAGTATTACTTGGGAAAGGTAGTGAGGGATAAGCGGGATATTAAATGTAAGGGTAAACTTCCAATATTGTAAATTAACAAAATGCGCTTTTTTGCGAAAGAACCCAGCAAGTACAATAAATGCTATCAATCCTTCAATGGCTATAAATGAAATGATTCGAGCAAGGACTTTATCTTGCATTGTTAATACAAGAATCGTCCCTAGCAATGGGATAAGAAAAGCTAAGCACAAAGAAGCCGGAATAACTTTTTTGTAATTAAAGTCAAATTTAGTTTTGCAAATCCAAATATCGTAAATCGCTTTGAAAATAACTTCGCAAAATAGAAATATTATCAAAGAAGGCGACAATGCTGTGATTTGAGAAATATAGGGTGAAAAAAAGGATGCGAAAAGTAGCCAGATGAGCCCCATTAAAATAACCAAGCCCGTCGTAGCGGCTGTGTAACCATTGCGATCTTTCTCGAATTTAATCATTGCGGTATTAAAGCCGCCATAAGTGACACCAAGAGTGACGATATAAAATGCAACCTGTTCCCAGCTTTGAAATACGGCAACAGTGCCGTATTCTTCTTGGCTCATAATTCGAGTGAACAGGGGGACAGTTAAAAAGGATATTCCGCGCTGGATTACACTACAAAGCGTAAACCATAGCATGGCTTTTTTGACTATAGATAAATTTGTATAGAAAGAGAGCCCTTTTTTAAATAATTTCATAAACGCAGTATCGCACATTCGCTGTTATCAAAAACTTCAATGAAGGAAGAACATAAAAGATTTATTAAACAGAGTTAGCTATGAGCATTATTCTGTCAGCTATTTAAACCATATAAAACGTTCGCAAAAACGCCAAAATAGCCATGGACAAATTCTTTGCGCAAAGGAAGTTACTGTTCTCGAAAAGGGTAGGTGGTGCGGAATTCCAAGTTTACGAAAATAGGTTTTCGATTCGTCTTTTAGGAATTTCTTTTCTTTATTAGTGAGATCGTGGCGATAAACATAGTGAAGTCGAGAGCAGGTCGTTGCATACAGATAGCACAATAATTCATCAAGCTCTTCATCGAATTGTCCATTGAGCTTGTCTAGAACAGATTTTCGTGCCTCCATTGCGTCTAGCCATTTTTTTGGAGAGTATGAAGAGCGAATAATGCTTTTTTGTCTCTGTGTATAAATATATAAACTGATATGACACTTTATATAGGTCTGCGACTGGGCGGCTAATAAGGGCGTAGTAAAGTCATCTTCATGAAGCTTTCCTTTAGGAAATCTTATACTCCGAAATAATTTTACGGAATATAATTTGTTACAAGAAGAAATGCTTCCGTCTTTGTTATATAGGATGTTTTTTAATCCATCTATTCCGCTAAAAACATTCACAGAAAAGTTATCGTTAATTACCCATTTTGTCGGATAGTCTTCGGGATACATTTTTGTATAGCCATGCTCAACAAGATCGGCATTATAATAAAGCGCGACCTTGACTAAATATTCTATTGCGCAAGGGTGGATTAAGTCATCGCTGTCTAAAAAATATAAATAAGCGCCAGAAGCGCGTTCTATACCGACGTTTCTGGCATCAGAGAGCCCACCGTTTTTTTTATGAATCACATACCAGGTATCTAGTGAATTTGCATAATGATCACATAGATCACTTGAATTATCGGTTGACCCGTCATCTACTAGAATGACTTCAAGCTTATTGTAAGTCTGATTCTTAATGCTTTCTAAAGCATTAAGAAGATAGTCCTCTACGTTGTAAATCGGTACAATAACACTTACTAGAGGCTCTTGTGAATTTGTGATTGAGTTTGGTGAAAAGGTTTCTTTTAACATAATGTTTGAAAAGGTTGCAGTTTGAAAGTTAGATTATTAAGTAATCTTGAATGTAGCATAATCCAAGCCTATTCAGGAATAAACTAAACAAAATTAGCAATTTGTGTTTACTGAAGAAACTCTATTAAACTAGTGTAAAGGAGTTCATTTTAATGAAGGCTAAATCGGTAATCTATAGGTCTTAGTCTAGATAAAGGAAACAATATGGTTATTGGTTATACAGCTGGCGTATATGATCTTTTTCATATTGGTCATTTAAATTTATTAAAAAATGCTAAAGGAATGTGCGACAAGTTGGTTGTTGGCGTTACGGTTGATGAGCTGGTTACCTATAAAGGAAAGCATGCGATGATTCCGTTTGAGGATCGCATAGAAATAGTAAGAAGTATCAAATATGTAGATGCAGCAATTCCTCAATACGACATGGATAAATTAGCTGTCTGTAAAAAGCTAGGGGCAAATATTCTTTTCGTCGGGGATGACTGGTATGGTACAGAAAAATGGAAGCACTATGAGGAAGAATTTGCCAAAGAGGGAATTCGGATAGTGTATTTCCCATACACTAAGGGAATTTCTTCGACAAAAATCACTGAAACCTTGCGCCAAATGCGAAAGGATTAGAATGCAAGAGTTATTGGAAGATAGAAAGTATTGTGCTAGCAGCTTCCTTCAATATAGAACGATAGCAGATCACTCCAAATGCTTCAGTAAAAGATATGCGCCCCGATATTTTAGGCGCCAAATTAAACCCGCTTCGGTAAAAACTAGTTTTGAGTTAGAAGAGGCTCTTTCTAGCCAAATAAAAGAAGCGGCTAATAATCAAAAAGTAGCTCTTGCCCTTTCTGGGGGTATAGATTCTGCTATATTAGCGCGCTATATGCCTGAAGGAAGTAGAGCGTATACGTTCAAATGTGTTGTTCCTGGCGTGCGGGTCACAGATGAAACTCTCCAGGCAAAACGTTACGCAGAAGAGTGTGGACTGGAACATGAGATTGTGGAAATAACTTGGGAAGATGTTCTTGAATTTGCGCCTCTTCTCATGAAGCATAAGGGTGCACCTATTCACTCTATTGAGGTTCAGATTTATAAAGCAGCCAAAATAGCAAAACAAGAAGGGATAGACTGTTTTATTTTTGGCGAAAGTGCGGACTGTAATTTCGGAGGATTATCCAACGTTCTATCGAGAGACTGGTTGTTTGGAGACTATGTTGATAGATATTCGTATGTGCTTCCGTACAAGGCTTTAAAGGAATTTACGCTAGATCTTAACTCTTTTATCCCGTTTGTACGCGCTGACGGTACGGTTGACGTTCACGAACATTTCCGTCATTTCTTCTTTGAAGAGAGCATGGGTTCATATAGTAATGCGCTTGAACTCGCTGGAATTGACTACTTGGCGCCTTATGCAAATACATGGCTGAATGTGCCACTTGACTACGAGCGCGTACGTCGTGGGGAGAATAAATACCTTATTCGCGAGATATTTGAAAGATTATATCCTAATTGGGAGATACCAACAAAGACACCAATGCCTCGACCTACCAACGAATGGTTAAAAGAATGGAGACCGGTCAGAGAGGAATTCTGGCCAGGCTGCACAGAAAACATGACCGGTGATCAAAAGTGGTTGGTTTGGTCATTGGAAACATTTTTAAACATACTTGATGACATAGAAAAGGAATAGACCGTACGTGAACAACATGAAGGAAATTTCTTTAGCTGATCAGCAAAAGATCGAACTTAATGTTCTTAAAGTGATTGATGCGTTCTGTCGTAAATATGGTATTAGATATATGCTTTCTGCTGGAACGTTGCTTGGGGCTATCCGTCATAAAGGTTTTATACCCTGGGATGATGATGTGGATATTGTTATGCCGCGCCCTGATTATGAACGATTTTACCAAATCTTCAATACTCTTAATGAGGATCCACAATACAGGCTTGTTTCTTCGCGTGATAGATCAATGGCGTATCCTTTCCTTAAAGTTATCGATACTAGCACCCTTGTTTTAGAGGATTATGTAAATCCCGAATACAATAAATTGGGTTTGTGGGTTGATATCTATCCTATCGATGGTGCTCCACCAATAGAGTCGTATCGTGAGTTCCGTAAGCTAAAGTTTATGCACGGAATGGCCATGTCGGATGCTAAATCTGCGGCGACAACTTTTAAACGAATAACAAAACGAATTTTAAAAACATTATTGGGGAACCCAACTCCTTATGAAATATCAGAACGTTATGACGCAAAAGCACAGGAAGTGCCCATTGCTGAGGACAGAGAGGTCGCGGTGGTAATTTGGGGATATCGCGAGAAAGAGCGTATGCCTTATGAGTACTTGGAGCGTACTGAAGTAGAGTTCGAGGGCAATTTGTTTTTTGCTTCCAAAATGTGGGATCAATATCTTACTCAATTATTTGGTGATTACATGCAGTTACCTCCTGAAAATCAAAGAGTACCACATGGTATGCATGCATATTATTTATAAAGCAGACAATATGCATGCTTGATAGGTAGTTTTATGAACCTCTTATATTTTAAGGAAGAAGCGATATCAAGGCTGCGCGTGCTAATCGAATTATTTTTCCAACGTACGTAGGCGATACAAAAGGAATAGGAAGGATTCTTTTCAGGGCTAGAAAAAAATGTTTTTGTTTTAATGCCGCTAAACCTTCATTGAAAAAGTAATGAGCTTTGCTGTATTTTCGTGCACGGTTAGAGGCGCCTTTCCCTTTGATGGCGCTTAGGACCTCCTCTATTGTGGCTTCTTTATTTTGTTTATAGCAAGCTGTGAGCACGCGTTGCGCACAATACTGCTCAAATAAATGTGTTCTCGAAATACTATCAACACTCATGCGATAATAGAGTACTTGTTTAGGAACGTTGCCTATACGTGCTCCTGATAGTACTGCTCTTAACAAGAAATCGTAATCTTCGCAGAGAGGAATATCTCGATAATATTGCTTAAATAAAGTGCGCTTACCGAGCCAAGAAGGGTGAGGAACGCAATTGTTCCATGTTAGGGCTTTAGCAATCTTGTTCGGCTTGGTGGGAATATCGTTGATGTTATATAAAATGTTGTCATTCTCATCTATAACGCTTACATAGCCTCCTATCAGGTCAAGATTATTTTCCTCGAGGTAATTCAACTCGTCCTCTATGCGATTTGGTTTTGAAATATCATCAGCGTCCATGCGGCATATGTAGTCACCGTGGGCTAAGTCGATTGCTTTATTGAGCGCGCCAGCAAGCCCAAGATTAGTTTCGTTTTTTACTACCTGAATTCTTTGGTCTTTTTGCGCCGCTTTTGTAAAGGCTTCTGTGATGATTTTGTCATAGGGATTGTCTATAACCGCAAGTAGCTCAAAATCATTAAAGCTTTGATTGAGAATAGAATTTAAGGCGCAGTTAACTTGATCAACGGGTTCTTTGTAGGCTGTTAGAACCACACTAACTGTCGGATGCGCTTTTATTGGCGAATTTGTGGTCATAATTTTTTTTCGAGCACTTTCGTTCGGGTCTATTATGAGAGCCTTATGAGGAGCTTAATAATTTTCATATGATTGTTCTGGACGGCTTTAATAAAACATTTCCATGACAAGGAAAGGCCTTTAAGAACAGAAAATTGAGAAGCTTCAATAAGGGCAACTATTCTTTCTCGAATTGTAGCGTATTGGATAGATTGTACTGATGTGTCTAAGGAGCTATCGTGAAAAAGAATTTTAAACAAGTAACAATACTGCAAGACAGTTCCTTGTAGGGCGTCATTTTCTAAGCGCCATTTTTTTCCATAAACTGCTAAACGCTGCGCAAGTGTATCAATATTATTAAGTTGACTGTCGGAGTAGTGAAACGTCCCACTTGTGTTGGACCGCCTATAATAATATAGGCAGTTATCGGTGTACAATACCGATTTAGCTTTGTCGATAATTGGCAATAACTGGAACAAATCTTCACCATGTTTCATGGCTTTATAAGCCGAATAATCATTAGATAAGTCAAAAAGGGTTTTTTTAATTACCTTAAAACAGAGCTGATTACTTTCTCCGCGACAAACATGACGGTATAGTTCCCATAGTTTCTTACCCTCATAAAGACCGTATTCGAGTGATCCGTGACGTTGAGGCTTAGTAAAGTCGGTAAACATAGAATAATTATAAAAGATCATATCGACATTCTTTTTATCTATTATGGACTTAAATGTGGTTGCTGCTTCGTTTTTTAGGAAGTCATCTGCGTCTAAGAAGATAATGTATTCACCTAGCGCATTTTTGGCAATTTCCCGTCGAGCTAATAAGGGACCTTGATTTTCGGTATTAATTAGCCGAATATTTGAATATTGTTTGGCAAATTGCTGGCAAATAGATTCTGTGGCGTCTGATGACCCGTCATTTACAATAAGGACTTCAAAGAAACCTGTATCTGTTTGTTGGAGTATCGAGTGAATTGTTTCTGTTATGGTTTGTTCTGCGTTATAGGCAGGAATTCCTATAGTAAATAAATATGTATTAGGTGAAGCCATAATTAATCGCCTTTATTACTATAATAATGGGAATAGTAAAGATTATTTAAATACTGTAAATCTATTTTATCTATATTGACGATGTAGAGACAATTATAAAGATAGGTGTACTGAGATTTCGTGAAATCACTGTTGATCATACCAGCTTACAACGAAGAGGGGTCCTTAAAAAGCACAATAGACTCTCTGAGTGGTCTTTCCTTAGATGTTGATTTCCTCGTTGTTAACGATGGTTCTAAAGATGCAACTGTCAAAGTATGTCGTGAAAATAAGTATCCTTTTCTTGATCTTCCCACTAATTTAGGGCTTGCGGGAGCGCTTCAGGCAGGCATGAAATATGCTTACCGCCATGGGTACGACTGCGTGATACAGTTTGATGCGGATGGTCAACATCTACCTGAATATATAAAACCCCTTGAAAAGGCTATTGAAACTTGCGATATAGCCATAGGTTCACGTTTTGTTGATAAAAAAAAGCCTGTCTCTATGCGCATGTTGGGTAGCAATCTTATTTCTGTGGCGATTAAAATTACTACGGGCACAACCCTTAAAGACCCTACATCTGGTATGCGTGCTTTTAATAAGCGGATGATTAAACAATTTGCCTTAGGTTTAAATTTTGGTCCAGAACCCGATACTGTTTCATACTTAATAAAGCGTGCTAATGCAAAAGTAACTGAGGTTCCTGTAGAAATGGCAGAACGTACTGCTGGTGAGAGCTATTTGAACTTCTGGACTTCAATTACCTATATGTTGCGCATGACCATTTCAATTTTATTCATTCAGCTTATCCGTAAACGCATTGATGGAGGAAACTAATGACTTTAGCATTGCGTATTACTTTAATTGTTGTCTCTTTAATTACTCTTATCTTTATAGCTAAGAAAATTCGTAGCTCTAAAGTTAAGCTTGAAGATTCTATTTTTTGGATCTGCTTTGCGGCGCTTATCTTTTTATTTAGCTTGTTCCCGCAGGTGTTTTATGCGTTGTCCTCAGCGGTAGGAACATATGCCCCTGTCAATTTTGTTTTCCTCTTCTTTATTTTTGTACTGCTTGTTCAAAGCTTTAATTTAAGTATGCGTGTTTCCCAGGCGGATACTAGGATCAAAGAGCTTACCCAGCAGTTAGCAATTGAAAAGTTTGAGCGTTATCAAAATGACAAAAGCAAGAACGTTAACAAGGACTAATAATTTCATCTGTTGGTAAACTACATGGAAACTGTTTATAAAAACATTATCGTCACAGGCGGCTGTGGTTTCATTGGCTCTAACTTTGTGCATTATGTGGTTAATAACCACCCAGAAACTCATGTGACTGTGCTTGATAAGCTTACGTATGCAGGCAATAAAGAAAATATCGCAGGTCTTCCTGAAGACAAGGTAGAACTTGTGGTTGGGGATATCTGCGATAAGGAATTGCTGGATAGGCTTGTCTCAGGACATGATGCTATTGTCCACTATGCCGCAGAATCTCATAACGATAATTCCATTGCTAATCCAGAACCGTTCTTGCGTACTAACGTTGAAGGTACGTATTGCCTGCTTGAAGCGTGTCGAAAATACGATGTTCGCTACCATCATGTTTCTACTGATGAGGTATACGGTGATCTGGCCCTTGATGATTCTGTTCGTTTTACTGAAGAGACACCCTATAATCCATCAAGTCCTTATAGCTCCACTAAAGCTGCATCGGATTTGCTAGTACGCGCGTGGACCCGTACTTATGGACTAAAAACCACCATCTCTAATTGCTCTAACAACTATGGTCCTTACCAGCATATAGAGAAATTTATTCCTAGGCAGATCACTAATGTCATTTGTGGAATTAAGCCAAAGCTCTACGGCGACGGCTTAAATGTGCGCGACTGGATTCATGTCGAAGATCATTCTTCTGCAGTATGGACCATTCTTACTAAGGGAAAAATTGGTGAAACGTATCTGATTGGTGCTGATGGCGAAAAGAACAATATCGATGTTCTTCATGCCATCCTAAAAGGTATGGGCAAGGATGAAAACGACTTTGATTGGGTAAAAGATCGCTCGGGACATGATAGGCGCTACGCCATTGATTCAACTAAGCTTCGCCGTGAACTAGGTTGGCAGCCACAGCATACCAACTTCGAAGAAGGTCTAGCACAAACTATTCAGTGGTATATAGACAATGAAGCTTGGTGGCGTCCTGCTAAAGAAGCTATCGAAGTAAATTACGCAAAGCAAGGCCAGTAGTTAACTTCTGTTTCTTTTGCTTGATATTTTGCTTAACGTGTTAAACAGGTATCATAAGGATTTACCACGTTGATTAATAATATGGAGATCTGGATGACTGCCAAAGAAAGCATATATAACACTTTGAATAAAAATGCATTCATATCTGCGCTGTTTGAGGCTCGTCGTATTAAACGACACAGGGAACATGTCGAACGCGTCCGCTCTTCTAGCTACAACTTTGTTGATAGATCCAAGGGATCGGACAAGCTTTGTATTATCCTTGCAGGTTACAAAGAAGCGCTTTGGGATGATGTTTTTTCTCGTATCGATCTAGCGGCACCTGCTGATCTAGATATTTGTATAATGACAAGCGGGCTAGAAAATGATCAGTTAAAAAGAATTGCTGCAGACAGAAACTGGTCTTATCTTTCTACTGAAATAAATCATTTATCTTTAATTCAAAATTTGGCTATTGATTTGCATCCATCTGCACAGTGGATTTTCAAGCTTGATGAAGATATGTTTTTGCCCAAAACATACTTTGAGCCAATGCTAGAAACTTACGAACTAGTAAAAAACAAAAGTTATTATGAGCCCGCGTTTGTTTCTCCGCTTATTAATGTGAGCTGCTATGGTCATATTCGATTACTTGAAAAATGCGATTTAATTGAGGACTTCAAGTCGACCAAGCTTACTTCCATAAAGATTACTGATGGAATTCATCACAACAAATCAGTACTTGAAGATCCCAAGGTTGCTAAATACCTGTGGGGGGCTACACAGCCAATTCTCCGTAATATGGATGAGCTAACCGAGCGCTTCATGCAAGACGATTTGTCTTTTACCATTTGTGCTACTCGCTACAGCATCGGAGCTATTCTCTTCACTCGACAAGCCTGGGAGGAATTTGGGAAGTTTCCTCTGACATTTGTGGGAAGCGAGTATGGTTTAGGCGATGATGAGGAACATATATGCCATTACGCTTGCTTTACTGGTCGTGGCATGGTGGTAAGCGATAATGTTGTAGTAGGTCATTTAGGCTATGGTCCCCAAACCAAAGCAATGGTTGATTATTATCTTGAACACAAAGATCGCTTTGCTTCTCCTTACATTCAGAAGGAAAGGTAACTGATGTCTGAACAGAATAATCCTAAGGTCAAAATTCTTGTTTCCTGCCACAAAGAGGTTCTTCTCCCTGATTCCGAAATCTATCTTCCGATTCAGGTAGGGGCGCTCAACAAAACTCTTCTGCAAGGGATGCAGCCAGACTGCGAAGGAGAAAACATATCAGATAGAAATTTCTCCTTTTGTGAACTGACGGCGCAATATTGGGCATGGAAGAATCTTGATGCAGATTATTATGGGCTTTGTCATTACCGTCGATATTTTTGTTTTGACGGGATTGATCGCCCAGCTAATGACCACGCACAAATCGAAGCAGCATCGCTTTCGGATTATTCTTTTAGAGACTTTCATATAGAAGAAGCTAATCTTATTTATGACTGTCTTAAAACTTGCGATGTAGTAACTCCGCCCTATTGGGATATAGCGAAAGCAAATACTCCTAATGGAATAAAAAATTCTGTTCAGGAACATATGATTGCATTTGGTCTTTATACAAAAGAGGATGTTGATCTGCTGCGCTCAATCATTAAAGAAAGGCAGCCAGATTATTTAAAGGCATTTGATAGTTATATGTCTGGAAATAAATATTTAGGCTATAACTGCTTTATTATGCGCAAGGAATTATTCCGTCGTTTTTGCGAATTTGAATTCGATGTGCTTTTGGAATTTGACCGTCAATTTGACTATTCGAACATTACGTCTACCCGAAAACGAATTTGCGGTTATTTCGGAGAAGTCCTATATAGCGTATTTATTGCGAAGCTTGTCCAAGAAAGTGAAGTCCGTATTAATCAGGTTCCATTGGTGTTCTTTTTAGATACTGCAGGCTCTGGTATTTCTGATTCGAAAAGCGAAACGCCAGAGAGTCCGATTAAGGTTTTCTGGCGCTATCGTGATCGATCAGCGAATGCTCTAGAGGTTTGCATAGAAAGTTTTTTGGACCAGCTTGACCCTGCAAAAGAATATGAGCTTACCGTTCTGTACGATACGGAGTTTATTTTAGATGCTTTCAATAATATAGTGCCGAAGTTGCCCAGTAACTTAATTCTAAAAAAGGCCCATTGGTCAACTTGTCCAATTGTCGAGGGTTTGCCTGATCTTCCTGTTAGGGATCTGGATTTAATTCAGCCCTTATTATTGCCTTGGATGATTTCTGGCGGTAAGGCGGTGCTATGGATAGATGGTTTAGCTATTTTCGGTAAAGACCCTGCTACCTTAATTGAAAATAATCGGGAAAATTCGTATTACGGAATTAAAAATGCTCTTCTTCATCGGGAGTTAAATAAGCCGCAAACGAAGGGCTTTTTGGGCGATTACAGCCTTTCTCCAAAAAACGATGAAATATTAGATTCGTCAGTGATGGTTGTAAACTGTATTCAAGCTCGTGAGCAGTACTCCCCAAAACAACTTAGCGATGTTGTGACTAAGCTTCGCTTGAATTATCGAGTGATTGAACCTGAGCCAGAAATCGGAAAACCACCCACTCAGAAAAAAAAGACCCCTGTCGCTTCTGGTTATTTGTTGGAAAACCAAGCTTTTAGAGCGCATATTTTGAAAGAAATTAATGCCAGATCCTTGTCTTTTGCTGATGCTAGCCATGCAATTGATGCTGTAGATACTGCTGCATGGCTGAATGAGGATTGGTCTACAGAATGGTTAGCTGCAGACAGCCCCGTAGTCGTATATTTGGAGTATGGTAAGCCACCAATTTTGAATGCAAATCAACGCTTCGGTTCCATGTATTGGAAACAAGCACGAAAATCGGATATTTATGAAGCCTTGCTGGGAGAAGTCCTTGAGCCAGATGGACTATCTTTAAAAGATTCGCTTTTCCCAGAGGGGTCTAAAAGAAAGAGAATTATAAAAAAATTGTTGGGCAAATAAAAGGCTATATATCAGTATAGATAGGATTAACTTTGATGTGGATAACTTTTTTTCTCGGAGTTGTATTAGTATTTGCCGTTCTGTATTTGCCAGGTTTTATTCAATTATTGTCAATTAGGCGTGAGGCGGCTCTAGCTTTAGTTTGCGCTCCTGTTGTTTCTCTGTTTGAACTATGCGCTGTTGGTATTATTTTAGGGTTATTAGGAATTGAAACCTCTGGCGCAGCTCTTATTTTTTCATTAGTGGGCATTACCATAGTGGTGTCGGTTATTGGTATTGTCGGATCAAGGAAGTCCGAAGCAACATTTCTTTCGCTATTTAGATCGTCGGAGTTGGCTTGGAAAAACATTGCTTTATATATAGCGTTAAGTATCGTAATTATTGGATACTACTTCGTTCGCACATTGGATGGTCCTGAATCTTTTGTTCAGGAGTTTGATAATGCGTTCCACCTAAATCTAATACATGCATTTATTGAATCTGGAAGATTTTCAGTTTTGCAAGCTACTGCATTTCCATCTGTGCCCATTCAACCTTGGGATAATATTACGTACTATCCCGCTGCATGGCATGTAATAGCGGCCGTGTGCGGGGATACTTTGAATGTATCTGCGGAAATGGCAGAAAACTTTACTAATACTATTTTTCTATCCGTTGTCTTTCCGACTTCTATGTGCGCTTTTATTAGTGCTGTTCTGAAAAATAACAAAAGGATAATTCCATTTTGTGGATTGTTTGTCTGCGCTTTTGCGGCTTTCCCTTGGGGCTTTTTAGTAGCGGGTCCTTTATATTCAAATATGGCTGCCTTCGCTCTTGTGCCTGCAGTAATGTTTTGTTTTGTGAAGGTTATTGAAGGAGCGAACCTTAGCTCTAATACTTTGTGCTTGGGTATTTTGACAGTATTAGGAATTGCTGTTCTCGGTGTGACTCAACCCAATGCGGTTTTTACTGCAGTGGTTATTTTGACCCCCTACTGTATGGTCCAAATTTACAATCATTGGAATAGTAAATCGGAAAAAGCAAAAGGGTTAATTGCCGCAGCGATTTTTTTGCTTTTTGTAATGATAATCTGGACTGCACTTAGACATTTGGGGATGTTCCAAGGTGTGGTTAATTACTCATGGCAGCCATACACTTCAATGCCGCAAGCGGTTTTCGATTTTCTCGATTTAGGATACCGAAACGCAACTGCGCAGCTTTTATTGGCAGCATTAGTGCTGACGGGTGTTTTGTATCTGCTTTATAAAAAAACCCGAAGATGGCTACTGGCAGGCTATCTTTTCTTTTTTGTTGCTTTTCTTAGTGCTGCTGCGACTGTTTCGGGCTTTCACGGATCGTTTTTTTCAGGATTCTGGTACAACGATGTGGACCGAATTGCAGCTTGTGCAGTTTTGATAATGATTATCTTTGCTGGTGTTGGGTTATATGCATTGGTTTCACTGCTCCTCAAAGTTATTCAAAGTGCATGGGGTTTGGGGAATAAGCGAGTTGTCACAATCTGTATCTCTTTGTTGTTTATGGGATTAATATTTGCGCCAAACCATATTCTTGCAGGCATGGGAGATGTTTCCACTTCTATAGGATCCCGAGAGGCGCGTTTGGCGGAGCTTGCTACGACCGAAGTCTGTCTTACGAAAGATGAAGAGAGGTTTGTGTCCGAAGTTACGGAGCTTATAGGAGAAGATGCTGCGGTTGCTAACTTCTCTTTCGACGGAAGTGTTTTTACGTATGCTATCAACGATTTAAATGTGCTTACAAGGCATTATTTTTCTTCTGATTCGGGAGACATGGGTATCATCCAGAAACATTTAAATGAGATTGCCTACAACAATGAAGTTCAAGAAGCCGTTAAAAGGACGAATGCCGAATACGTTCTCTTGCTTGATGCTAATGATTCTGGGGATAATTCTATTTATTCTGCTTTTCTAGATGAGAATGATTGGAAGGGTATTACTTCTATTACTGATACTACTCCAGGATTTAAAGTTGTTCTGTCCGAAGGCGATATGCGGTTATACGAAATAGAGCCTATAGAATAAATGATATGTCTTTCTTTATATTGCCTAGGTTGTTGTTGCTGGGTTATACAAAAACAGGGAGCTTTTCGCTCCCTGTTTTGATGTACTAGCTGTTTAGTAGCGCTTTAACCATAAGATCTTTGTCTAGTTCACTAAATTGAGTGTGATCACCAAAGAAAACTAGTTTCGAAAGAGTCTCTTTCTTAGAAATAATTGCATCTAAATTGCGTGTAACGCTGTCTAGGTTTTGTGTATCTTCCACAAGGGTTATGCAACTGCGTTCTTTTGTTAATGGTCCAGCTGCAAGAATGTCTGCTGGATTCCATATCGGAACTAAAAAAGCTTCAAATGGCGATTCAGTTATGTTGTCTTCTTTCTCAATCCAGTCATTGATAATTTCATTTGCATCAAAGGGATCTTTTCCGCAAAATCGTGTGATCTTGGTACTGTTAAATTTCACTAACGAATTGTTTTCAAAGACGTCTTGACCACCTAAAAGGAGAATTTCAGAAAAGCTTTTATTCAATTCTTCTGTAACGTCGTCGGCAACAGTATGTGCTTCAACGCTGAAAAGCAGAGGAATTTTTTGTCTGTAGGTATAGGGAAGGAAGCAGATAATATCCCCTAAGCCTTCTTTATAGGTTAGTATGGCTTTCTTACTCCAGCCTCTATTCTTTCCAAGGCAAAATACAGCGTAAGCAACTCTTTCTTCGGTATTTTCATTAATGGCGGTGATATTTGAAGAAGGACAAACTCTTTTTATGTCAGTTATTACCTGTTCAGAGATAAATGGGTCGCCGCCAAGAATAGTAATATTATTGGGTTGAAGTTCTCGTAATTTATGCTCAACTAATTCCGGTAAAGCTTCGGTGCGAGTAAGCAAAATAGGAGCCCCATCTAAGCTTGAAAAAGCATTTGCAACCATGCATATTGCATGATTTAGGCCAGGAGCAATGATGACGTGGTCTTTTCCTGTTTCTGATTTCAGCGACTCAAGGATTTTGACTGGGGTGGAATAGCGGTTTTCTCCAGAGAAAGTTTCTACAAGCTTACCTCTATCTGGTGTTGGCTGCTGTAGAAGATCAAAAATGCGTTGCTCCGCTTCAGGGGATCCAAAGTGCCCTCCAAGCATTCGGTATACTTGACAAACTTCATGGGCATCTCCCGCAATGCGCTCATGGCCTTTTTCGATCCAGATTGCTTTATTACATAAACGTTCAATCTGGTCGTTGCTGTGCGAAACAATCAGGACAGTAACGCCATATTCCTTAATGAGAGTATTAATGCGGCGTTCGCATTTCTGTTGAAACATGAAGTCGCCGACAGAAAGAACCTCGTCAACTATTAGGATTTCGGGAATGATAACCGTTGCAATAGCGAAGGCAATACGAGCAACCATGCCAGAAGAGTAATTTTTAAGCGGCATGTCCAGGAATTTTTCAATTTCCGCAAATTCAACTATTTCGTCAAAGTGCTCTTCAATGAATCTTTTTGAATAACCCAAAAGGGCGCCATTTAGGTAAATATTTTCTCGCGCGGTAAGCTCCATGTCGAAACCTGCGCCCAGCTCAATAAGTGGTGCAATACTTCCATTGACGGTACAGGTTCCTTCGCTTGGTTCAAGAACGCCAGCGATGATCTTCAACAAGGTAGATTTACCTGAGCCGTTTGTGCCTAAAATGCCGAAAACATCACCTTTTTTTACTTCGAGAGAAATATGATCTAAGGCGCGAAATTCCTTAAAATGAAGCTCTCTTCTGGCAAGCGCTATCGCATATTCCTTTAGGTTATTCATCGTTTCGCTAGCCATATTGAATATCATCGATACGCCATCGACTTTGATCATGGTTTCAGTGGAGTTATCAAATTCTTCTTCTGCGGAAGAAGCTTCTCCTAAAAATGAAGTGTTTACTACTTCAGGCATGTTAACCACCTAAACGTAGAGGATGAATTTCTTCTCGAGTTTGCGGAATACTAGAAACCCAACAATGAGCATGATTAAGCCCATGCCAAAACATAAGAGATTAAGCTCTAGGCTTGGAGTTGTATTCCAAAGGGCAATATCGCGCATGTAGGTAACATAGTGATACATAGGGTTAAAGTTCATAATGGTCATCATCCAGTCAGGCAGAATACTTACTGGATAGAAGAGAGGGGTAGCGTAGGTCCAGGCGGTAATAACTACTCCCCATAAATGTCCGATATCGCGAAAAAAAACTACTAATGCTGAAAGCAAAAAACCTAAGCCAGCACTAAACATAAGCAAATAAAACAATAGCAGAGGTAAGAACAACAAGTTAGGTGTAGGCATAACTTGGAAAAAGATCATTACGGCAGCTACCGCAATAAGAGACAAAATATAGTTTACAAGCTGAAAAAGAACTTTTTCCAGGGGAAATAGAATTTTTTCAATGCGAATTTTTTTGATAAGGGCTGATGAATCAATAATTGAGTTCATTGCGGTAGTGGTTGAGTCCGACATCAAAGTAAAAAGTGTGCTTCCTAGAATAAGATACAGCGGAAAGTTTTCGATGTCGAAGCGAAAAAATGTACTAAATACTGCAGAAAGAACAATCATCATCAGAAGAGGATTAAGAACAGACCATAAAACGCCCAATACGCTGCGCCGATACTTTAATTTAAAGTCCTTGGAAACCAGCGAAGACAATATAAACCAATTGCGCTGAAGCGCTGATTTTTGGCTTGTTGCCACAGGAAACCTCCGATGATTTAGCATGCTTAATTGCAATGCTTGGCTGCTAATAAGCCAGCGATTAAAACTCTATTATTCTACCGCATTATGCTAACGACAACGTAATTCCCATAAAGGGAAATAAACGAATATATCGAAAGCGCAGGAATCGTTTTAGAGTAACTAAAACTCATGGTTCTTTCAAAGAAACGTAAAAACGCAAAAGTGAATAACGATCTAAATAGTAAGATAGCAAAGTACACCTTTGGTGAACTTAATATGAAAATCGAATTCAAGGGTCGACTTCCATGCTGCTTTCACTGATGCCGTAAGTGGTAACCCTTGGGAATGGTGCATCGATGATTAAACATAAGCTATCAAATGTAGTATTGAAAATCGCAGATCACATGAAAGATTATCCCGAAGTTTATTATCGGGTTGATTCTATTGCTGGCGGTTCTGCAGCTTTTAACGAAAGCAATCAATCGCTTGAAATTTCGGGGAAGGTAGATTTCCTTACTTATTTCAATTCTTGTTCAGTAGCTAAGTGGAAAAAATACGCCAACATCCAGAAAGCCAAGCTTCATTTGGAGCTAGCGGGTGATGCTTGCACAGTCCAGTTTGTTGGCATTTCTTATAAGGACAAGAATGCCTCGGTTTTGTCTGAGGGCCAGCGCCTTGTTGGCGGAGTAGAGGAAAACGGCCGCTTAGTTTTCGAGATCGATGCTCCTGAAACCAGCAAAGACATTCTTGGTTTTGTGCTACAGGTTCGTGGTAAAGCAAAGTTGTTTGATGCGTATTATTTCGCCGAAGTCGAAGAAGAAATAATTAATCCTGTAAAGCTGGCATTATCCACAACTACCTTCAAGAAAGAACAATATATCGTTCCTAATATCGAATTGGTAAAGCGCGAGGTATTAGCCTCAAAAGATCCTGTTGCAAATGCGTTTCATATGTTCGTGGTAGATAATGGCTGTACTTTAGATGCTGCTGCTTTGTCTGATGATGGTGTAACGGTGCTCCCTAATAAAAATGTTGGTGGTGCGGGTGGTTTCGCTCGTGGCATGATGGAAGCATTGTCGAGCGATGAAGGATTTACTCATATCCTTCTTATGGATGACGATGTAAAAGTTTCTGCTGAAAGCCTTAAACGTACCTATAATCTGTTAGCGCTTGCTCAAGGCAAGTATCACAATGCTTTTATTAATGGTGCAATGCTTGCAATTGAAGAGCCAAATCAGCAGTTTGAAGACGTTTCTTTTGTTCTTAAGTCAGGTGCGTACCATCGCGTTAAAGAAGAAGCGTTATATATAGATCAGCTTTCAGATATTGCCGAAAATGAAGCGGTTGATGTAGAAGTACCTGACGCTTATGGTGCTTGGTGGTATAGCTGTATTCCATTAAACGAGGTTCGTGAAAAAGGTTTGCCATTGCCTCTGTTTGTTCGTTGTGATGATGTGGAATACGGCATGCGAACCAAGCCAACCTATATGACAATGAATGGCATTTGCGTTTGGCATGAAGGATTCGAAGGCAGATTCCGTCCTTCGGTAGATTGTTATCAGTATATTCGCAACTTCATGGTCATGATTGCAATGGATGACTGCGCTTCTGAAAAGATGTTTGTCGCTCGCTGGGAGCGAAATATTCGCTTGCATATGAGAACCATGGAATACGACACAGTAGAGTTATTCCTTGATGGCATGGAAGATTACCTTAAGGGCCCTGATTATCTTGCTAGTGTTAGCGGCGAAGAACTCATGAAGAAAAATGGTGCAAAGAACGAAAAGCTTGTACCTGTTGAAGATTTTGATCCAGAAATGATAGCTTCCATGAAACACAGTAGTCGTGCTTTTGGTGGAAAGTCTCATGTGGGGCAATTCTTACGTTTCTGGCGTACGTTGCCCTACGATCGCCATTTGTTGCCCGATGCTTTGTTGCGTGATAAACCCGAAGCGGTTTTCTATAGTGGTTTGTCGGTTCTGTCTCCGCGCTCTATGGCTACTAAGACGCTAGTGGCGTTTGATCTTGAAGGTAAAAATGCGGCAGTGCGTCGCATGGATCGCGCCCGCTATCGTGAATTGATGGATCGTTTTGAGCGCCTAAAGAAAGAACACAAGGAACGCGGTGCAGAGGTTCGCGCGGCATACAAAGCTGCTAAGCCCTGGCTTACCTCTTGGGATTTCTGGAATGAGTATTTGGGTACGGATTTAAAACCAGCGGATAACTAGCGAGTTTTCGGTTTGGTTATTAAAGGCCTTCGAGAAATAGCTCGGAGGCCTTGTTATATATATTCAATTTTCGGATGAAATTTTAGCCCCTCCAGATTACCTTGGATAATCGTTTTCAGGCGTTCTCCTTTTTTGCTTTTTGCCTTAGTGAGTACCAGGAGCGCATGATATAGACCGCGTACTAAGATATATCCATATCCCTTAGCGCCTTCACGGCGATAGAAAACTACATCATTGCGATATGCTAACTTGTAACGGCTTATTTTTTCCTCCGAATCAAGAGCGATATTACCAACGCCGTTGCTCTTTGATTTGTGGGTTACTACGCTCTTTCCTGCAAGATAACAGGGATATTTGCGTGAGATACGACGAGTGAATTCCCAATCGTCAGACCAGATAAAGAAGTCTTTAATAGGTAGTCCAAGCTCCTTGATAATCCGCGCTGGAACAAAAAGCGACACAAATGATGCGAGGGTGCAAGGCTGCAGTTCCGGAGAAAAATCAGTGATATTTTTAGTTAATGGATGACGCTGGGTGTTCATAGTGCAAATGCTACCATCGATCCATCGACAAACACTGCTTAAGTAGCCATATTCGCCATCAAGTTCTGCATCGGCGTTCAAAAAGCCTAGTAGGGTGTCTTTATGGGGCATGCAGTCATCATCCATTACCCATACATAGTCATATCCCAGCTCAACTGCTTTGCGCATGCCGTAGTTAAATCCGCCTGCACCGCCAAGGTTTGATCCAGTATTGAAATAAAGGATCTGCTTTGTATTTGCTAGCGGTTTTAAGGCTTTCGAGGTTCCGTCGGTGCTGGCATTGTCGATTACAAGAATATCCAGGCTGGTTTCGCATGCTTGTGAAGCATCCGAAAAGTTTTGGTTCTGAAGACAGCTAAGACATTCAAGAAGCAGATCTTTTCGATTATAAGTAACAACAACAGCTGCAATTTTGGGCATTTTTGTCCTTAATAAAAGTAGAAGCAATTTTCAATTCATATGGTAAAGGATATAGATAATGAGTGAGAAATTACTTTAAGAAAACTTTTGTGGTGGTTGTCTTTTTTGGTTGGGTATGAGGAACTTTCGGTGGTATTTACCAAGCCCTAAGCGATAGAGAAGCGGCACCTGGCTACGTCCAATGCAGTCTGAAGTAGCATTCGTAGAGTCAAAACGACTAAAATCTATTAACAAAACAACCATAAAAACAAAATCGGGGATTCACCTATGAAAAAGTACGTAATGGCGCTCGATGCGGGAACAACCAGCAACCGTTGTATTTTGTTTGAGAAAGACGGAACTATCGCCAGCATTGCACAAAAGGAGTTCACGCAGTATTTTCCTCAACCTGGATGGGTGGAGCACGATGCTGATGAAATTTGGTCCACTCAGCTTGGCGTGGCAGTGGAAGCGATGTCGAAAATTGGGGCATCGGCGGAAGACATTGCAGCAATAGGCATCACTAATCAAAGGGAAACAACCATTGTCTGGGATAAAGCAACGGGAGAACCTGTGTGCCCTGCTATCGTTTGGCAATGTCGAAGAACGGCAGAGTTTTGTGATGAGCTGAAGGCGCAAGGCTATACCGATTTGATCAGGAAGAAAACGGGATTGATTATCGATGCCTATTTTTCAGCTACCAAAATTCGTTGGATATTAGATCACGTCGAGGGCGCGCGAGAAAAAGCTGAGGCGGGCGAGCTACTTTTCGGTACGGTGGAAACGTGGCTCATCTGGAAGCTAACCAAGGGAAAAGTACATGTGACGGACTATTCGAACGCCGCTCGAACCATGCTCTTCAATATCAACACCCTTGAATGGGATCAAGAAATCCTCGATCTTTTGAAAATCCCCCGTTCCATGCTGCCTCAGCCAATGCCGTCAAGTTATGTATATGGCGAAACGGCAGCATCGTTTTTTGGCGGGCCGATTCCTATTGGCGGCGCTGCAGGAGATCAACAGTCTGCTCTTTTTGGCCAGGCATGTTTTCATCCCGGAACCGTAAAGAATACCTATGGCACGGGCTGTTTTTTGCTAATGAACACAGGAGAAAAGCCCGTTTTTTCCGACAACGGCTTACTGACCACCATTGCATGGGGTTTAGATGGCAAAGTTGAATATGCTCTGGAAGGGTCAATTTTTGTAGCGGGAGCAGCCATTCAATGGTTACGCGACGAGTTGCGTCTGATCGATTCCGTTGCGGATTCCGAATACATGGCGAAAAAAGTAGAGGACACCAATGGCTGCTATGTAGTTCCTGCGTTCACTGGGCTGGGTGCGCCTCATTGGGATCCTTATGCAAGAGGAACTATTGTGGGTATCACTCGTGGGGTAAACAAATATCACCTCATTCGGGCGACTTTGGAATCACTTGCCTATCAGGTTAATGATGTCATACGAGCAATGGAGGCGGACTCTGATATTTCTCTAACCTCGCTTCGCGTTGATGGTGGGGCGAGTGCTAATGATTTCTTGATGCAGACTCAAGCGGATATTATGGGAGCTCCCGTAAAACGACCAAAATGTATCGAAACTACCGCTATGGGGGCGGCTTATCTTGCTGGTTTGGCTGTCGGTTACTGGAAGAATCGCGAAGAAGTGGAAGAAAACTGGGCGGTAGACAAAATCTTTAGTCCTGCCATTTCGGAAGAGGAAAGGCAGCAGAAAGTCAAAGGATGGAATAAAGCAGTCCGCTGTTCTTATCTTTGGGCGAAAGAAGATTAGGGGACATTCCCACGTCCGAAGTGCGTAAAACAGGCCTATAATAAGACGGTTCATAAGGCGAAATAAACAGAATAGATAGAACGAGGTAGCACGTGACTTGTGCAATTATAGGATGTGGCAACGCCCTTCCCGCATTGGACGTAACAAATGATCATATGGCGCAATTGGTTGAGACGAGCGACGAATGGATATCAAAGCGTACAGGCATCAAGAGTCGCAAAGTTGCCGTAGAGGAAACCAGCACTGATCTTGCCGAGACCGCTTCACGTAAAGCGCTTGGCTGGACTGATGGTGGCTACGCAGAGCGCACCATAAACCCGGAAGATATTGATCTCATAGTATTTGCTACCGTAACCCCTGATGTTTTGGTTCCTTCTAATGCTGCCATTTTGCGTCGTCGCTTAGGTTTGGAAAACGCTGCGTGCTTTGACCTGAACGCCGCTTGCTCAGGCTTTGTATATGCGCTTACCGTCGCTGAAAGCATGATAGCGGCAAGCGCGACGGCATCTAACCGCAGCGACTTTAAGCGCGCTTTGGTGGTGGCAGGTGAACGCCCGAGCCGCATTACCAATTGGGCTGATCGTAATACTTGTGTTCTTCTGGGCGATGGTGCCGGTGCGGTCGTTTTGGAGTACGATCCTAGCCGCGCGGGTATTTTGAGTACCTTTATTGCCAATGAAGACGATATTCATAACTCGCTTACGTGTCCTATGCCGCTTGACGTGGTACCACCCTTTGATGAGGGCGGCGTGAATCATAGTGCTGCGCAAGCGACCGACAGAAGCCATGCTTCTATCGATGAAGAGCTCGCAATTGTTGAATCGCTTGAGGCGGGCGCGCCTCGTAATGTGTTGCGTATGAATGGCCAGCAGGTGTTTAAGTTTTCTGCACGTGCTATGAATTTGGCTGTAACAGAGGTTTGCAAACGCGCGGGTGTTACGCTTGATGAGATCAAGCTCATTGTTCCCCATCAGGCAAACGAGCGAATTATTGATTTTGCGGCACGAAGAATGCATGCACCAAAGGAGCTGTTTAAGCTCTCAATCGAGCATCGTGGCAATTCATCTGCTGCAAGTGTCCCTTCTGCGCTTGCTGATGCGTATAACGAAGGTCAGATTAAAAAAGGTGACAAAGTAATCTTAGTTGCTTTTGGTGGAGGCTTTACCTTGGGCGCCGTGTTGTATGAAGTGTAGGCACCGTGCTGCGTGAGGTGCGAGTGTCGGCTGTATGAATGTAGATGTCGTGCTGTATGAAGTGTAGTTAGGTTTCATTCACCTGCTCGTAGTTTAAATACTCGTGTCAAAATGGTACTCTTTGGGTAACTTTTAGGTATTTCCACCTTTTATGAGGTGATTTGTGTGGATAGTACTTTTACCCAGCGCGTACAGGAATTGGCAGCGCGCATCGAACCGTATCTAATCGAGAAACGTCGCTTTTTTCATGCTCACCCTGAATTGAGCGGTGAAGAAGTAAATACGACGGCAGCTATAGCGCAAGAGCTTGATGCCATGGGCATAGATTATGCACTCCCTAACGACTTTATCCCTGGCCCTGCGCCTGCGCATTATACAGAAAGTGAAAATCTTGCATCTTTAAAAGAAGCTGGCAAGGCATTTGTACGACAGGATGTTGAAGCGCGGGGCGTGCTGACAAACGCCGCCAACCGCAAGAACGCGTCTGAGACTACGAAGGACCAGGCCACGTCAGTGAACGCTACCAGCAACCAGGACACATCGGCGAGCACTGCGAATGGCGATGGCGAGTCAACAAGTGCTGCAAATAGTGGCTGCATGTCGACAAGTACCACCAAAACTTCCCAGAGTGGTTCTACGATTAGCTCTCAATCGGGTCTTATTGTCACGATCAGAGGGGAAGCGCCTGATGCATATGACGAGCAAGGCAGACCCAGGCATCGTATAGTTTTGCGGTCCGATATTGATGCACTTCCTATTTTGGAGCAGACAGGTGCGTCATATGCCTCGAAAAACGAAGGCGTGATGCATGCCTGTGGCCACGATTGCCACATCGCAATGATGCTCGGAGCAATCCGCCTGCTCAATGAATTACGCGATCAGCTTCGGGGCGAAGTGCGCATAATTTTCCAGCCTGCTGAAGAAATATCCATTGGCTCGCGGCGAATGATTGCGGCGGGGGCGCTCGATGGGGTGGAAACCATCTATGGAGCTCACATATGGAGCGAAGTGGAAGCGGGAACCGTTTCGATCGAGTCAGGTCCGCGCATGGCCAATACCGACTGGTTCCGTGTCGACATCAGTGGTTCGAGCGCGCATGGTGCAATGCCTCATAAGGGCGTTGATGCCATTGTTGTTGGAGCCGCTATTATCGAAGCACTTCAGGTTGTCGTGAGTCGCGATGTGTCGCCATTTGACCCAGTGGTTCTTACTATTGGGGAATTCCATGGGGGCGTAGCTCGTAATGTTATGGCAGGAACGTCTTACCTGACCGGAACAGTACGTTCATTTGATCCGAAAGTTCGTGAATTTTTGCGCGAGCGCATGGAATTCATGGTTCACCATGTGGCGCGATCTTATAGTGCCAAAGCTGATTTTGAATGGCAATCAGGCAATTCAGCCCTTATCAACGATAAAAAATGCGCCAAACGCGCCATAAAATCGGCGGTAAAGGTATTAGGTGAAGACGCTCTGGCGAAATATGAAGGCACGCTTTCAGGGGAGGATTTCTCTGAATATCTGCGAGTAGTACCAGGAGTGTTTGTTTTTGTTGGAGGGAAAAATCCTGAAAAAGGCGCCGATCACCCTCAGCATAGTTGCTACTACGAAGTGGATGAAAGCGTTCTTGTTAGTGGTGCGAAGCTTGCGGCGCAATACGCTTTCGATTTTCTGAACGAAGATTAGCTATTTTGCTTGGATTGGCATTAAGAATAAAAACCACTATGAAGTATCATGAGATTATGGTCTGTATGAGGAGGTGGATTTGCGATGACTACGAAAGAAGCAATAAGAGATGCGGTAACACTTGTGCTTGAGGGTAAAGATATAAAAGAAGCTTATCTTTTTGGCTCGTATGCGCGTGGGGACGAATTGCCTGGTAGCGATGTCGATCTTCGCTTCTTATGCGGTAAAAGCATGACTTTTGGTCAACTTGATGAAATTCGTGAAGAGTTGGAAAACAAGTTAGGCCTGTCGCTTGATATTGTTACTGCGCCTCCTTCGCAAATGAGTCCTCGTCTCTATAACCGAATCAAGCAAGATGAGGTACTGCTTTATGAAGCCTGACGAAAGAGATACTGAACTAATCGGGCGTATCTTAGAAGATATCGATACACTCCAAAAGCGAGTAAAGCATTTTAAAGTAACTGAAGAATCTTTCTGCATTGATAGAACTTTTGAAGGAGAACTCGCTTTCGATGCAGTCATGAATCCTCTTTACCGAATAGCAGAAGATACAATTCATCTTTCCGAGAATGTAGAGAAAGGCTGTCCTGATATACCGTGGAGAAATATACGGGGATTTAGAAATTTCGTAGCTTATGGATATCACGAGATCGATCGGGCTATTGCTTGGAAAGTCATTGTAGATGATATTCCGAAATTGGCGGATTCGTTGAAGAATTATCTTGTCGGCTTATCGAACGCCGAAAGTTGCAAGAATTAAATCTACCAGAATTTAAATAATAAGCGCTTCAAGTGGACTAGGTCCCGATAGTGAGACTGAAAACAAATGTTTTCAGTCTCACTTGCTATTAGGGGCGCTTCTTTTAGCTACATACCTCTTCTAACCTGCGTTCCAGCCGCCATCAACTACCAAAACATCGCCACTGATGTAAGCAGAATCTTCGCTTGCCAAGAAAAGCGCTGCCTTGGCAATATCTTCCGTGCTGCCCATTTCGGGTCCGCATGCCAACACGGGCTGGATGCGACCATAACCATTAGGATTTGGCTGACCCATAGAAGTAGCAATTTCTGAAGCAATACCGCCTGGCGCAATAGCGTTCGCTCTAATGCCGTCTTTCATATACATGTAAGCGGTATTCTTGGTCATGGAGATTACGGCTGCTTTTGATGCGCAGTAAATTGCTCCTGCACAGGTGCGCATTCCACCAAGGGAAGCAACGTTAACGATTGAACCACCATTGCCTTGTCCTAAGAAGACGTTGACTGCTTTTCGCATCGCGCAGAAGGGGCCAAACATGTTGACTGCCATAACTTTTTCGTACTTTTCGTTGGTGGCATCACCGATGGGGCTCATATCGTCCATAACACCTGCATTATTGATAAGCACATCGAGTTTGCCAAACTTTTCTACCGCAAAGTCGATCATGCCTTCACAAATACTCTGATCAGAGACGTCCCCGGGATAGATTTCGATCGTTCCTGGAGCCTCTGCGAGCGATTCCTTGAGTGCCTCAAGGCGTTCTTTTCTGCGAGCAACAGCTACAACAGAAGCACCTTCAGCAACAAAAAGACGAACAATAGCATCTCCCATGCCGGAAGATGCGCCGGTAACTACTACCGATTTTCCTTGCATTTTCATAGGATCATCCCTTTCGATATACAAAGGCGGGATTAATGAATGCCTTTAGATAACAGTAGTCGAGCAGGCAAAAAGAAAAGACCGCGAGCTGGACTAGCGGTCTTAATTATGCTGTATGAGGGTAAACGGTAGTAAATTGCAGATAAGTGGTGCTTTAGCTTGTCCAGGGCTTATCGAAGTCAGGTTCCAAACTGCCGTCGTCGGGCCTATTAAACAAAGTTTCCTGTCCGCAGTCCTGGCAAGTGCCAACCAACACCTTATGTTTATGGAACAGGGTGTAATACAGATAAATCAAAGCAAAGGCTACTGAGAAAGCAGGTATCCAGTGCCAGAAAACAGGTCAGTACATCCGAGAAGCCAAATCTTCCGAAAATACTTCCGCCAACGGTTGCCAGATTCCGGAACTGTACACCGACTATACTTCTTACACTCTCACTGACTGCACCGTTTGTGTAGCTATTCAGTCCCTCGTGCTGCTCCAGCTGCCGCAGAGTTGTCATACAACCAATGGAAAATTCTTCTTCATTTTCCTCGATGGTATTCAGTCCCAGATTGGACAGATCGATGGCTGTCGGAACCATTCGGCTTCCCATCTTCAGCCACAGCATGCCGCCGATGACACAGTTTCGCTTCTTCTGATTCAATTCATACGCCTGCTCCAGGCTTTCTGCCATCACGTATTCTTTTATTTTAATCATGTATTTCAATCACCTCTTTATTCTTGATGTTTACAATATTGGACATAATTCACCTATCATAAACAGTATACATGAAAATGCAGAAAGGGTAAAGAAAAAAATGTCATGAAAAATGCTTTGCTTTTTTCATGACATTTCCTATTATAATGTGCCCTGTAAACACTTTAAAC
>OCHV01000433.1_pt1 | contig 34823 bp, 28 predicted proteins | sample 1538461 | NCBI WGS metagenome assembly OCHV01 (sample SAMN04571692, study PRJEB22368) | human gut metagenome | biome: human gut; material: stool | host: Homo sapiens | place: Luxembourg | collected 2012-08-03 | reverse complement strand
CCGGCAAGAAGGACGTACATCCCGAAGAAAAACGGGAACATGCGACCTCTCGGCAAATGTATCTCAATGAAGCGCACTCGCAGGGGTTGCGCTCCGTAAGGTGCCACTGCAACGTCATGACATGGGCCGAGAGCGAAGCGGAGTTGAAGCGCATCCGCAACGACGTGGGCTCGCAACTGGCCCTTATGGGCTGCACGCCGCATCACAACACGGTGGACGTGCCGGTGTTGTTCTGGGCAGCGATTCCCGGCAACGAGGCAGACTTCCCTGCCGAGGAGAGTTTCTACACCTTTCTCGATCAGGCCCTCTGCCTTTTCAACGAGGAGACCAACTACCGCTCGTCGCTCTCGCCCTTCGGAATCAAGATGTCCGACCGCCTGTCGGGCATACCTCTCCATCTGGACATCTCGGACCTTCCGATGAAGCGCGGCGTCATCACGAATCGGAATAAATTTATCCTCGGGCCGTCGGGCTCGGGCAAGAGTTATCTGACGAACCATCTGGTTCGTCAGTACTGGGAGCAGGGTTCGCATATCCTGCTGGTCGACACGGGCAACTCCTACCAAGGGCTCTGCTCGCTGATTCACGCCAAGACCAAGGGCCGCGACGGGGTGTATTTCACCTACACCGAGGAGGCGCCCATCGCCTTCAATCCCTTCTATGTCGAGGACGGAGTGTACGACGTGGAGAAGCGCGAGTCGCTCAAGACGCTGCTGCTGACCCTTTGGAAACGCGAATCCGAGGAGCCGACACGCTCGGAGGAGGTGGCGCTCTCGAATGCCGTGAACCTTTACCTCTCGAAGCTCAAGGCTGACTGTTCGGTCGTGCCCTCATTCAATACCTTTTACGAGTTCGTAGCATCGGACTACCGGCGGCGGCTGGAACAGAAGCGCGTGCGGGAGAAGGATTTCGACCTCGAAAACTTCCTGAACGTGCTGGAACCTTACTATAAGGGCGGCGAGTACGACTACCTGCTGAACTCCGACAGGCAGCTGGATTTGCTGGACAAGCGCTTCATCGTCTTCGAGCTGGACAACATCTCCTCGAACCGGACGCTGCTGCCGGTGGTGACGCTCATCATCATGGAGACCTTCATCTCGAAGATGCGACGGCTGAAAGGCGTCCGCAAGATGATCCTGATCGAGGAGTGCTGGAAGGCCCTCACCTCGGCCAATATGAGTGCATATATTAGGTATTTGTTTAAAACCGTTCGCAAGTATTTCGGCGAGGCGGTCGTGGTGACGCAGGAGGTGGACGACATCATCTCGTCGCCCATCGTCAAGGAGTCGATCATCAACAACGCCGACTGCAAAATCCTTTTGGACCAGCGCAAGTACCTCTCGAAGTTCGACGGCATACAACGTCTGCTGGGTCTGACGGACAAGGAGCGGGCGCAGATTCTCTCGATCAACCTCTCGAACGATCCCAAACGCCTCTATAAGGAAGTGTGGATCGGACTCGGAGGCGTGCAGTCGGCGGTCTATGCCACTGAAACGAGTGCGGCAGAGTACCTGTGTTACACCACCGAAGAGTCGGAAAAGATGCAGGTAATGGAGCTTGCCGAGAAGCTCGGCGGCGACATCGAAGCCGCCATCCGCCAGCTGGCACGCGAGCGTAAAACGAACACCGAATCTTAATTCTTCCTGTTATGAAACAGTTGCTTTGGATATGCGCCGGTATCCTGCTGACATTGGCCGCCGTGCTCGGAGCTTTCCGCCTCTTCTACGATTACGAATACCGCAAAATCCGTCCCTTGTGCGGCGAATGGCATTCGACGCTCGACGATACGCGGCTGGTGATCGAGCCGTGCGGTGATAAATTCCGGATCACCATCACGCACCGCAGCACGTCCGAAACGCACCTCCTATACTACAAGGATTGCGTCTATTATACGGCCTACGGCGGATGCCGGGTCGATCTCTTTTACACGCCCCCGGCCGATGCACTGCTCCTCGTGCCGGGCGACGCTTTCAAACGAACCTCAAAACTCAAAAACAATGAACAGTAACCAATCGACGCCTGCGTCGGCCGTAGCGGCCCTTCAGCAGGAGATCAGAACCCGCACCGAAGTTATCCGCACCTTGGCGGACCTTCGGGAACAACTCGACGCCGACCGTATCTGCGGAGCGTGGCTCTCGGCGGAAAACAACCTCTCGGCCTCGATACGCCGCATCGGCGAGGGCATGTGGCGCATCCTCGTTTTCGACCACGCGCTCTGCTACAAACGCCTCGTACAGGACGGCATCATCGCGCTGCGCCGCCACCGTCTTTGGCTCGGCGCCGACGACGGCAACCGCGTGATCTACGATGCTTCCACCGAGACACTCACCATCGGCTGTTACGGACGTTTCGTTCCGGAGGACTGCATCCGGCGGCAGGAAGACGACGCAATCAGTGCCGAAGCGTGCGACTTCAACGAACCGGCCGAATAATGGAGCGTCATTCGGTATTTCCGGGCTGCCCCAGCAAGCAGGGGCAGCCCTTCGGCGGACTCCGCCTACAATTATACGTCCTCAAATCCGACGGCTATGGAATGGAAAGATAGGATTGCACGGCTATTCCGCCGCAAGCCGGACTGGGAAAGGGAGCATCGAAGTACCCTCATTGCCCGTCATGCAGAGAACCTGCTTCGGGAACGGGATATAAGCAATGTTACAGATCTTGTGCGACGGCACCGGAAATCGGATCTGACCATTGCCGGAATCGGACTGACAATGAATACAGCGACATCCCGCTTTCTCAGGACGCCCGAAGATGCGGCGGGAAAAGATATGCTGGAGCTGATGGATGCCCTGCGCAGGACATCGTTTGCGAAAAAGATCGGGCGCCGCCTCGCGGATGTTCCGGCAGACACCGCCCACTCCCTGCACGGCCTGCTGGCCATGCACACCTTTCTCTTGGATGCTTATCTGGAGCAGCATCCCGACAGCAAGCTCCGGCAGCCTCCGATGGACGAGGTGCAGGCAGCAGCGCATATCGTAGACCGGCAGTTCCGCGCCGAGACATTCCGCGAGCTGCGCCATCTGGCAGAAACGAGAGGACGTTATATGCCCTCCTGTTACGTCGTACGCCTCTACGACTGGGACGCCGACATGGGCCGGTTGCAGAAGATGCGCGGGCGGCTGGACGGCCCGGCATGTCCGGACGATCCGCAGCAGGTGTACCAGCTCCGGGAGCGAATCTGGAAGGCGGAGAACCGCATGGTACGGGAAGCCGAGAGGATATTGGAGAGCGATCCGGAAATTCCCCTGCGGCAAACCTACATCGAGAAACTCGATGCCGAGTTGCAGACGTTAGGATGGTTCACACGCTTCCCGGAAAAGATCGACAGCCCCTACACCAACCGGCAGCTGCTCGACAAATACAGCATCGAGTCGGGCATCCCCCGCGAAGACCAGTCCCGGCAGATTGAAAAAGCCTTCCGGGAGTTGGATGCACGGCTCGTACGTATAACCGGGCGGCAGCCCTGCGCGGACGATCTGTTCGAATCCCTGCGACAGAAAGGCCCGAAGCCGGAGAAACATATTTCCGGGGTGCGGCAGAAAGAAATCAATTCTGCAAGGGAAGAGCAAACCGAACAGCCGGCTTCGGGTCGGCGGATAAAGCGGTGATGCCCGTCTTCGGGTGAATATCCTCAATAACACAATCAATTCGAGCATGAAACAGAAAATCATTCTGCTGTGTCTGTGCCTCGTCTGCACAGGCCGCAGCACATACGCCCAGTGGGTCGTCTCGGACCCTACGAACCTCGCGCAGGGCATCGTCAACTCCACCAAGCAGGTCGTCGAAGCCGCCAAGAACGGCCAGACCATGTTGCAAAGTTTTCAGGAAACCGTGAAGATTTATGAGCAGGGGAAGCGATACTACGACGCCCTGAAATCCGTCAGCAACCTCGTCCGCTCGGCCCGCAAGGTGCAGCAGTGCATCCTGCTCGTGGGCGAAATCTCGGACATCTACGTCGACGGTTATCGCCGCATGGTCGGCGACGAGAACTTCACGCCCGCGGAGCTCGCGGCCATCGCCGCAGGCTACGCCCGCATCATCGAGGAGTCGGCCGGGGAATTGAAGGAGCTGCAGGACATCGTGAACCCTACGGACATGTCCCTGACGGACAAGGACCGTATCGACGTAGTGCAGCGCGTCTACGGCGTCCTGCGGCGTCACCGCGACCTGGCACGCTACTACACGCGCAAGAACATCTCCATATCCCTGCTGCGGGCCGCCCGGAAACGGGACATGGAGGGCGTGCTCTCATTGTACGGAACCGACGAACAACGTTACTGGTAGCCGACGATGGTACACATGCTTTCCCTTACGGAGAATCTGCACACAATTCTCCGGGTGTTATACGACGATATGATGGTGCTGTGTTATCCGATGTCGCAGGTCGCAATGGCCATCGCAGGAATCGGGGCGCTACTCTACATCGCCTACCGCGTCTGGCAGTCGCTGGCCCAGGCCGAACCTATCGACCTCTTTCCCCTCATGCGGCCCTTCGCCATCGGCATCTGCATCCTGTTCTTCCCGACGCTCGTGCTGGGAAGCCTGAACGGCATACTTTCACCCCTGGTAAAGGCAACGCATTCGCTGATGGTCGGGCAAACGCTCGACATGGAACAATGGCAGGAGCGGCGTGAGCGGCTCGAACTCGAAGGCCGCGAGCAGATGCCCCCGGACAGCTACTACGCCGAGGACGAGGAGATGGAGCGTGAGCTCAGTGAACTGGGCGTGGACGACCAGACACAGCAGACACTCGACCGCATGAAAGAGGAACGCTCCTCATGGTCTGTAAAGGGACTCATCTTCAAAGGCTTGGCATGGATACTCGAACTGCTCTTCGCGGCGGCGAGCGTCATACTCGACGTGCTGAGAACCTTCTATCTGGTCGTGCTGTCGCTGCTGGGGCCGATCGCCTTCGCCATCTCCGTGTTCGACGGATTCCAGTCCACGCTGACGCAATGGCTCACGAAGTATGTCTCGATCTACCTGTGGCTGCCGATCTCGGACCTTTTCTCGGCGATCATCGCACGTCTGCAAACCCTTTCGATGCGCCACGACGCCGACCTGATGGCCGAAGGCTACAACTGGTATGTGGACTGGTCGAACAGCCTGAACCTGATCTTCATGCTCGTGGCCGTGTGCGGATACCTCTGCATCCCCTCGATCGCCTCGTGGGTCGTGCAGGCGAACGGATTCGCCGCTTATAACAAAACCGTCTCGAAGATGACCTCGCTCGTAAGCGCCGGAGCCGGATGGACGGCCGGCAAAGCATGGGCCGGGGCCAAAGGCGCCGGCTCGGCGGCATTATCGGGCGGTAAGGCTGTGGGGCGTGGTATCATGAACGGCGCCCGGCTTATTTTCCGAAAATAAAATAACTCGTTATTATGGAATTCAAGTGTTTAACGAACATCGAAACATCGTTTCGGCAGCTGCGCATGTACGCTTTCGTCTTCGCCGGAATCTGCGCCGTCGTAACCGTGGCGGCAGTCTGGATGTCCTACTCCTTCGCCGAACGGCAGCGGCAGAAGATCTACGTGCTGGACAATGGCCGCTCGCTGATGGTGGCGCTCTCGCAGGACCTCGCACAGAACCGTCCCGTCGAAGCCCGCGAGCATGTGCGGCGCTTCCACGAACTCTTCTTCACCCTCTCGCCCGACAAGGCGGCCATCGAGTCCAATATCGGACGCGCCTTGCAGATGGCCGACAAAAGCGCCTTATCCTACTACAAGGTTCTGCAGGAAAAGGGATTCTTCAACCGCCTGATCGCAGGCAACGTCTCGCAAATGGTCAAGGTCGACAGCATCCGCTGCGATTTCGACCGTTATCCTTACGAGGTTACGACCTTTGCACGGCAGCGTATCCTGCGCGAAAGCACCGTCACGGAGCGGTCGCTCGTCACGACATGCCGTCTGGTGAACGTCTCCCGCTCGGACAACAATCCGCAGGGATTCATGGTCGAGGCGCTGAACATCGTCGAGAACAAAGACATTGCGACCTATGACCGCTAAACCGCACTCCCTGCGCTGCCGCATCCGCTGGGTGCGGCGGTTGCTGCGGCGCCGCCACGACACACTCGCGCCCCACATCCGGGAGCGAATCGTACTCGCGGCGCTCGTCCTGCTGTTGCTCGTTTATCTTTGGCTCCTCTTCGCTACGGACATGGTACCGGAACTGGAGGTCGGGCATCCCGAATTATTACATCTAAAACCGTAAACCGTTATGACAGAAAACAAGAATCCGGGCAATGACCCCTCGGCGGAGTTCGAGCGGCAGCGCAAGCGCAAGGTGCTGCTCTTTGCGGCGATCCTCGGATGCATCTTCCTCGTTGTGCTGTGGTTCATATTCCGGCCTGCGCCCGTCAAGCCTCAAGAGGGGGCCGCGGGGATCAATACGTCGGTTCCGGACGGCAAAGCGCAGGCCACCGTCGGAGACAAACGCAAAGCCGCGGAACAGCTCCGCAGCGAGGAACAGCAGCAGAAACGCATGATGACACTCGGCGACAACTCGTTCTCGCTGCTGGACGACGGGCTCAAACCTGCCGAGGAGCCTGCACCGGCGGATAACCCCGCACAGCGGGCCGCCGAGGCCAACAGGGCCATGCAGCGGCAGGTGCAGGGCTTCTACGCCGCTCCGCAGCGCAATGCCGAGGTCGAAGCACTGAAAGAGCAGGTCGCAGCCCTGCAATCCCAGCTCGACGCCGAGCGGCAGCAGCCCGATCCGCTGGAACTGGCCGAGGAGCAGTACAAGCTCGCCCGGAAGTATCTCGGCGGCGGAGTGGCCGTAGATGAAGAAACTGTTGAGCCGACGAAGCAGCGGAAGGATTCGCGCCTGTCGGTCATGCGGCCCGTTCGGGAAGGTGAGGTCGAAGCCTCGACACTCGACACGCGGGCGGATTTCACCATCGAACGTAACTTGGGATTTCTCACGGCGGCAGGTCGCGTCGCGCATGCCGACATTCCGACTGTCAGGGCTTGTGTCGCTCAGACGCAAATCATACGTGCCGGTAGCACCGTGCAGCTGCGGCTGCTGGAAGCCGTGCGTATCGACGGAGTGACCATCCCCCGCAACACCCCATTATACGGTCTTGCGACGATCTCCGGGATGCGGCTGCAAGTCACGGTGTCGTCCGTCGAATACGGCGGACGGATCTTCGCCGTCGAAGCCGTAGCTTACGACATGGACGGCCAGCCGGGGCTGAACGTCCCGAACTCCCGCGAGCGGACGGCCCTCAAAGAGGCGCTGGCATCCGTCGGGCAGACTGCCGGCACGAGCGTAAACGTCACCCGTTCGGCCGGACAGCAGATGTTGTCCGAACTGGCGCGCGGAGGATTGCAGGCTTCGTCGCAGTATGTCGCCGGGAAGCTCCGCGAGGTGAAGATAACCCTCAAAGCCAACCATCAGCTATTATTGATTTCAAAAGAATAGAACACACATGAAAAGAGACCTTATTTATCTGACCCTGATTGTTTCCGCAATCTGGGCCGCACACGCTACGGCGAAGGCCGTGCAGGACGGGCCGCAGCAGATCGAACCCCGAAAGATCGAAGCGGGATTCACCAAGACTGTACACATCCTCTTCCCGTCGCCCGTCACGTATATCGACATCGGCTCGATGGACATCATAGCAGGCAAGGCCGACGGGGCCGAAAACGTCGTGCGGGTGAAGGCGGCCGTGCGGAATTTCGCAGCAGAAACAAACCTGACGGTCATCACCGAAGACGGCGGATTTTTCACGTTCGATGTCCACTATGCCGAGAACCCGGTTGTCTCGACCCTCAATCTTACAGTGCAGGAACCGCAGACGGAAGGTGTGAAGAAACCGGCTGCCGCAGACGATCCGCAGCCGACGGCTTCCGAGGGCCTGGTGCTGCTGCGCGAAGTAGGCCGCGAAAAGCCCGCAACCGTAAAACGCATGTTGAGCGACATATACCGCCAAAACCGTACGGACGTGAAGGGCATTCGTGCGAAGAAGTACGGCATTGAAGTCGAAGTGTTGGGGATTTACGTGTTCAATGACGTGATATACATTCACACCTGCATCTCGAACGACACGAACATCTCCTTCGAGGTGGATGCGCGGCGGTTCATCGTAGCGGATCGCAAACTCGCCAAGCGTACGGCACAACAGCAGACATCGCTCGAAATCCTGCGCGTATGCAACGATCCGGCAGTTGTAAGGGGGCACCAGCGTCAGCGGACGGTATTCGCGCTGCCCAAGCTTACGATCCCCGACGACAAGGTGCTTTTGCTGGAAATCGTCGAGAAAAACGGAGCCCGCCATCAGACGGTGGAGATACCCGCAGGGGAATTGTTGGATGCGAAACTCCTGTAAAGAGACAGGCGGTCGAACCCGATGCGGAAGTTTTTATGCAGCAGTGGGAATGTTTCGAATCCGTGCGGCGATCTTACAGGAGCACTTTGCAAGAGGATATTCAGACGTGGTTCCGCACGCTGCGGCTCTGAAAGGCTGTTCGTTTCCGAACAATCAGACACCCCGGTACGGTTTTCAGACCGTACCGGGGTGTCTTTCATGCAGCTTGAGGAAACTCAATATTCATCTTCGTTGAAGAAGAAATCGTCCTTGGAGGGGTAGTCGGGCCAGATGTCTTCGATAGATTCGTAGATTTCACCCTCGTCTTCTATCTCCTGCAGGTTTTCGAGCACTTCGAGCGGCGCACCCGAACGTACTGCATAGTCGATGAGTTCATCTTTCGTTGCGGGCCAGGGGGCATCTTCGAGTTTCGATGCCAGTTCAAGCGTCCAATACATAGTCACAATATTTTTAAGTTCCCAATTGTCAACGGATTATTTGTCCTCAAGGGGTGTTAACCCGTTATGGCTGATTTGCAAAAGTATAAAAAAAACGAGAAAAACAAAGAAAAATCGGCAAAACATCGTGCGTGTGTTATTATATGGTTGGTAACCAATGTTTTGAGCGGTGGAAAAAACTCGGCTGCAAATTGCGGTGAAAGGGTTTTGCCTCCTCCGGCGGGCGGCGTCCCGTGGAATATGCCGCCGTCGTTTTTTTGCGGAGTTCGTTTTTTATCGTATTTTTGTTACGATTCGAAATAATACGACTTATTTTAAAAACGAAAACCCCGACTCCATGATCCGCATCAGCCGCTTTTTCCTGCCTTTTCTCTGTTGCCTGACGGCGTCTGCCCTTGCCGGTACGCAAACCCGCTGGGAGGTGGTTCCCGACAGCACGGCCATCGTGTGGAATGTCCGCGAGGGCGATTCGCACCGGGACCATATCGAAATGAGCGGATTGCGGATTTCCGCCGTCCTGCGCTACGGTGTCGGCGCCGACGGCAGTTTCCGGTTCGAACGCAGTATCGTGTGGCCGATGCTGCGCACCATCCCGAACAATACGCACGGTTCGCTGATGCGGCGTTTCGCGTGGGACGTTCCCCTGATGCTCTCGGTCAATGAGAATTGCCTTCAGCAGGAGAAGGTCCGCCGGATCGTGCTCGACGGCACGATGACCGTCGAGAGCGACTGGACGGCGGTCAAAGGCTCGCTTTCGCTGACGCGTGTCCTTTTCCCGTCGGTCGACGAGGCTGCCTTCTGCGAAAAATACATCCTGAAGAATACGGGCGAGAAGCCGCTTTACGTTGAGATTCCCCGGGCGCGTTCGGTGATCCGGACAGCTCCGGCAAAGGGCGTGGAGGGCAGTTACGAACTGGTGGCCGAGATCTGCGGCGACACGGCGCTGATGCTCGCTCCGCGGGCCGAGGTCGCTTTCGGGGCCTTTTTCAGCGGCCGCCGGTCCGGGGACGAAGCCTTGGCGCTGAACGCCGACGCGGAGTGCGCCAAACGCCGTGCGCTGGTGGCCGAATGGCAGCGCAATCTGGTGCTGGACACCCCCGATCCCGTGATCGACGCCATGTTCGCCTTTGCGAAAATCCGCGCTGCGGAGAGCATCTACGACACCAAGGGCGGCCTGATGCACGGTCCCGGCGGCGAGCGTTTCTATGCCGCGATCTGGGCCAACGACCAGGCCGAGTACATCAACCCGTTCTTCCCTTTCCTGGGCTACGACCGGGGCAACCGCTCGGCGCTCTGCTCGTTCGGCTATTTCGCTCGCTACATGAATCCCGACTACCGGCCGATTCCCAGTTCGATCATAGCCGAAGGAACCGACATCTGGAACGGCGCGGGCGACCGCGGCGATGCAGCCATGATCGCCTACGGTGCGGCGCGTTATGCGCTGGCGCGCGGCGATGCCGCCGAAGCGGCCGAAGTGTGGCCGTTGGTGGAGTGGTGTCTGGAGTACTGCCGCCGCCGGCTGACCGGCGACGGTGTGGTGGCCTCCGATTCGGACGAACTGGAAGGCCGCTTCCCGGCCGGGGACGCCAACCTGTGCACCTCGTCGCTTTATTACGACGCGCTGCTCTCGGCCGCAATGCTGGGCCGCGAACTGCATAAGCCCGCCCGGCAGCTGGCCGCCTACGAACGTCAGGCCGCCGCGCTGCGGAAAAACATCGACCGCCATTTCGGGGGCATGGTCGAGGGCTTCGAGACCTATCGTTATTATACGGGCAACGACCGTCTGCGTGCGTGGATCTGCATTCCGCTGACCGTCGGCATCGACGAACGGAAGGAGGCGACCGTCGAGGCGCTCTTTTCGCCGAAACTGTGGACCGAAAACGGCCTGCTGACCCGGTCGGGCGACAAGACCTTCTGGGACCGGTCGACGCTCTACGCCCTGCGCGGAGTCTACGCCTCGGGCGAGACCGAGAAGGCCACCGGCTATTTGTCCTATTATTCCGGGGTGCGCCTGCTGGGCGACCATGTTCCCTACGCCATCGAGGCGTGGCCCGAAGGTTCCCAGCGTCATCTTTCGGCCGAGAGCGGCCTTTACTGCCGCATCCTGACCGAAGGGGTGTTCGGAATCCGTCCGACGGGGTTCCGGTCGTTTACCCTGACGCCGCGCCTGCCCGCGGCGTGGGACCGCATGAACCTGCGCAACGTGCGCGCCTTCGGCTCGGCGTTCGACATCGAGGTGCGCCGTGCGGCGAAGGGGATGGAGGTCGCCGTGACGCAGGATGGGCGGGAGGTCGTCCGCAAGAAGCTCCGCGCGGGGCAGAGCCTCGGGGTGACGCTGGAATAGAAAAAGAGAGGGAGGTTTCCGAAAACCTCCCTCGTTTATTTCACCGCGATGTAGAACAGGTCGAAACAACCGTCTCCCACCGGTTCGATGCGGTAGTCGTCCATGCGGATCGAGGTCGTCAGCCCGGTGTTTTCCCGGAGGAGCTTGCGGCGGTTCATGCGGTTGAGGATGTCGTAGGGGATTTGCAGCATCCAGCGCGGCAGGCGGTGCTGGAGGTCGAGAATGTCGAAGCGCGTGATGCGTTCGACGCCGCGGCGGTTTTCCGCATAGTAGTCCATCACCTTTTCGTTGCCGAAGACCCCGAGGGTCTCGATCTCCGAAAACCGTGCGGCGAGCAGCCTGCGGAGTTGTTCGGCCGTGTATTCGCGCACGTGCCACGGGTTGCGGGTGAGCGACATCGGGGCGTTGGGGGTCGTCACGATGAACCGTCCCCCGGGGCGCAGCACCCGGTGTATTTCGCGCACGAACTCCGCATCGCGTTTGATATGCTCGATCACCTGGAACGAGATCACGCAGTCGAAACTTCGGTCGGGGAAGTCCAGCGGCGGGACCACTGCCTGCCGGAACTCGACGTTGGGGCGGTCGAGCAGTTCCGGCGCCGGGGCGTGCTTGTCGACGGTGACGAACCGCCGCGCCCGGGGCGCCGCTACCTCGATGCCGTAGCCGGCTCCGGTTCCGATTTCGAGCACGTCGCCCGCGATGCGCGCCGAGGCGGCGTGGTAGGCCAGCAGCGAGCGCTGGAAAACGAAATTGTCCGAGGCTTCCGCCGAAACGCGCTCCGCGGTGTTAATCTTCGCCATGTTTCCGGATTTTGATGCCTTTTTCGCCGGCTTCGACCGCGCCGCGCTTGAGGAGCATGCCCAGCGAGCGTTTGAAAACCTTTTTGCTCGTTCCCGTGAGGCGCGTCACCTCCTCGGGGGCGCTGTCGTCGTTCAGGGGCAGGAATCCGCCGTTGTCGCGGACCAGCTGGAGCAGCACCTCCGCCGAGTCCTTCACCTGTGCGAATCCCGTCTGCTGGAGGCTCACGTCGATGCGGTTGTCCTCGGTGATACGCCTAACGTAACCTTTCAGCCGGTCGCCGACGGCCACGGGACGGAAGATCTGGTTGCGGTAGATCATGCCCCAGTGGCGGTTGTTGACGATCACGCGGAAGCCGATTTCGCTCTCCGAGGCCACCAGCAGCGAGACCTCCTCGCGGGGTTTCACCGTGATCAGGTCGTTGTTTATGAAACTCTTGAGTTTGGTCGTGGCCACGCAGCGGCCCGTGATGTTGTCTTCGTAGAGGTAGACGATGTAGCTGTGTCCGGCCAGGATGCCGCCCTGCTGGTTGCGGTTGGGGAGGAACAGGTCCTTGCCGTGCAGTCCCCAGTCGAGGAAAGCCCCGTGGGCCGTCTTGTCCACCACGCGCAGATAGCCCGCTTCGCCTTCGCGCAGCAGCGGCGTTTCGGTCGTCGCCACGAGGCGGTCCTCCGAGTCGTGGTAGAGGAAGACCTCTTTCCGGTCGCCGACCTTGTCCGTCAGCGAAGTGTAGCGGTTGGGGAGCAGCACTTCGTTCTGCTCCTCGTCGGCGAGGTATAGGCCGTATTCCGATACGCGGCTTACGGTGAGGGTTTGTATGCGTCCTGCTTTCAACATGGTTTTTCCGGTATATACGCTGCAAAAGTACGTTTATTTTCGTCCGAATCCAAACTTCGCGGGCCGTACTGCCGGAAGATGCGGCGGATTTGCCGGCTTGCGGAGCGAAAGTTTTGCGGATTGGCCGAAAAACCGTATCTTTACGAAACGTAAAAATCTCCCGAAATGATGAAACTACGCCGATTTCTGTTCCTGCTCTGGGCTGGATTGCTGGTAGCGGCCGCCGCGTGCGCCCAGCCTGTCAGCACGCTTTACGACAAGGCCGAATACCGTATCGCCATGCGCGACAGCGTGCGCCTGCACACCTCGGTCTTCACGCCCAAAGCCCCCGGCAAGGCCCCGATAATCATTTTCCGGACGCCTTACGGTACGGGACCTTACGGCGAGGGACAGTTTCCCGGCAGTTTCGAAAAAGGCTACATGCGCAGTTACGTCGACCGCGGCTACATCATCGTCCGGCAGGACGTCCGGGGCCGCTACATGAGCGAGGGCGAGTTCATGCACGTGCGTCCTGCGGGCTTCGGCAGCGTGGACGAGACGACGGACAGCTACGATACGGTGGACTGGCTGGTGAAGAACATTCCCGGCAACAACGGCCGTGTGGGTTTCGCGGGATGCTCCTACCCGGGATTCTACGCCCTGATGGGCGGTTTGAGCGGGCATCCGGCCGTGAAGGCCGTTTCGCCGCAGGCCCCCGTTACGGACTGGTACATGGGCGACGACGTGCACCACAACGGCGTGCTGATGCTGAGCGACGCCGTGCGGTTCCTCAATTCGATGAACACGCCCGCTGGACACGAGCCGACCGACAAGATGCCGCGGCGCGGGCTGACGATCTCGCCCGACGAACGCACGTTCTTCCTCACGGAGCGCCCCACGCGGGCCGACCTGACGAAACTGCTGGCACCCAATGCGTTCTGGGAGGAGATGGCCGAACATCCCGACTACGACGAGTGGTGGCGCGCGCGCGACACGCGCCGGGCCTGCTACAACATCCGTCCCGCGATGCTGGTCGTGGGCGGCACGTTCGACGCCGAGGATTGCTACGGGGCCTGGAACCTTTACAAAGCCGTCCTGCGCCAGAGCGCCCGGACTCCGCTCCATCTGGTCGTCGGGCCGTGGGCCCACGGGGCATGGCGCGGCGACGGGCGTACGCTGGGCGACTTCGATTTCGGAGAGGAGGCCTCCGGAGCCTACTATATGGAACATTTCGAGGCGCCCTTTTTCGACTGCTACCTCTGGGCGCGCGACACGGTCGACCGACTGCCGCCCGTGGCGGCTTTCTCGTCGGGCGACAACCGCTGGCATACGTTCGGGCGGTGGACGCCTTCCGAGGCCCGCAAACTGACTCTTTACCTCGCCGACGGCGGCCGCATCACGACCGAAAAACCGACGGTGAAAAACTCCTCGACGAGCTATACGTCCGATCCTGCCGACCCCGTGCCGTATATCGCAACCTCCGGCACGCGGCGTCCCAAGGAGTATATGATCGCCGACCAGCGGTTTCTGGAGGGCCGCAAGGACGTGTTGACGTTCGTGACCGAACCGCTTGCGGAAGACGTGACCCTTGCCGGTCCGGTCGAGGCTTCGCTGAAAGTGGCCCTTTCGACCTCGGATGCCGATTTCGTCGTGAAACTGATCGACGTTTACCCCGACGAGGGTGAAAAGGCCGGCATGCAGATGCTCGTCCGCGGCGACGTGGTGCGCGGCCGTTACCGCGACGGCTTCGCGCGTCCGAAAGCCTTCGTGCCGGGCAGCCCCGAGACCGTGCCTTTCCGCACGACCGACATCGCCCACACCTTCCGCGCCGGACACCGGATCATGGTGCAGGTGCAGAGTTCGTGGTTCCCGCTCACGGAGCGCAATCCCCAGCAGTATGTCGACCTGTGGCGCTGTGCGGCGTCGGATTTCGTGCCCTGCCGGGTGACGCTTTTCCACCAGCGCGACCGCGCGTCGTCGCTGACCGTCTATAAGCTCTGATTTTCGTGGAACTCCGCATCGCCCTCTGCCAGTGCGACATCGCCTGGGAACAGCCCGCGCGGAACCTCGCGCGGCTCGAACCGATGGTCGCTGCCGCCGAAGCGGATGTCGTGCTGCTGCCCGAACTGTTCGCCACGGGCTTCACGCTCGATCCCGCCGGAGTGGCCGACGGGGCCGGCGGGGCGGTCGTCACGGCCCTGCGCCGCTGGGCCGCCCGATACGGCAAGGCGGTCGCAGGCAGCGTCGCCGTTGCCGAAAACGGACGTTTCTACAACCGGATGTATTTCGTGAAACCCTCGGGCGAATTTATCGGCTATGATAAACGCCATCTGTTCGCACCCGGCGGCGAAGCGCGCCAGTACACGCCCGGCGACAGCCGTGCGGTGGTCGAATACGGAGGCGTGCGGTTCCTGCTGCTCGTCTGTTACGATTTGCGTTTTCCGGTCTGGAGCCGTTGCCGGGGCGATTACGACGCCATTCTGTGCTGCGCCTCGTGGCCTGCGCCGCGGCGCGAAGTGTGGCGGACGCTGCTGCGCGCCCGGGCCATCGAAAACCAGTGCTATGCAGCCGGGGCGAATCGGGTGGGGGATGACCCTGCGGCCCGTTACGCCGGGGATTCGGCGTTGGTCGACTTCAAGGGCCGCACGATGGCCGAAGCCGGCGGCGGGGAACGAATTCTGACGGGCGTGTTCGACACGGAGGCGCTGGCGGCGTTCCGCGAAAAATTCCCCGCGTGGCGGGATGCCGACGAATTCGTTTTAAAATAGACGTGTCATGCGCGTGGGGGACGCCAATGCCTGTTATTTTTCCCTTCAGGCGATTATTTCCGCTGATTTATTTTGAATTCAGCGGAATTTGACTACCTTTGTTTTCAGCTATGAAACGATCTGACAGCGATAGAACGGGTTTTCGTTCGGGAAATGAAACGGGAGGTAAATTTCTTCCCCATTGGCTCTCGGCTGTCGATCGACTTACCCCCCCCCTCGCGCTGTTCCGGTTGAATTTCTGAATCCGGCTTTCCGCGATTATATAATGACTCTGACAAGGGGTTGTTGTGTTTTGTCGTGTCGTATCTCGAAATCACTCTCATCCAATAAAAAAATGCGTATGAAATCCAAAATCTTTACATCGTTCCTGTTGGCGGCAGTGCTGCTGTCGGGATGCAAGAAGGACGATCCGGCTCCGGATAAAGCGACTTTGTCGGTCAGTCCCCAAACTGCGATTGCCTTTACGGCCGCGGCGACGGAGACCTTCACCGTAAAGGTCGTCACCAATCAACCGACCTGGAAAGCCGAGTCTTCGCAAAGCTGGTGCAAGGTCGCTGCGGGGGAGGGTCAGTTTACGGTTTCCGCCGATCCCAATACGTCGGAAACAGCTCCGACGCCGGCGGTGATTACGGTGACGGCCGGGAGTGAAAAGGCGACGATTGATGTCACGCAGGCAGCCGCCGGGAAGGAGCAATATCCCGATACCGAGGCCAAACTGAAGCAGGCTATCGCCAAAGTGTGGACTTTTGCGGAGAGTTCGAACTATGTTTCGCTCGAGTTCACAACCGACGGCCTTTATACGTTTTTATCCAAAACGCCCTTTACCCGGGCTGCGGAGAATAATATCTACCTGCTGTCGGGCGCCTATTCCGTTGCTGCCGATCTGCACGAACTCACGTTGAGCGATTTCGGCAAAATCACCATCAGCGACGTGGGGAACGGCAAAGCCTCCATGACGATCGCCCCGACCGGCGGAACTCCCTCCGCGGCGGAACTCGACGAGCAGCGTTTCGTAACTCCCCCGGCGTCGGCGGATAAGAAGATCAAAAGGGTCGAGTCGAAAGATCCTACGGAGGGAAACGGCGCCATCGAATACAGTTACGATGCGAATCGGCGGATGTCGAAGATTAAGATTTCACAGGGCGGCCTGACGCTGGAAATTCCGATCAATTACGAGGATGGCAAAGTCTGGTATCAGTTCGAAGGCGGCGAAACCCTCGGAGAGCCGGGCGTGTTTAAGGTTACCTATACGCTCAATGCGGCGGGGCTGGCCCGCTCTTCGGTTATTCAGCACAAAGGCGTCGTGCTCTATAAGATATACTATACTTATAACAACCAGAGGCAGCTGGTCTCCTATCGGATGACGGACAATGCCGGGAAACTCGACGGGTTTTGCAATGCCACGTGGGTGAACGGGAATGTGGTGAGCACTTATTCCGAGAGCGCGCACACCTGCGACGGCAGTTATGATGAGTATGACGGGCATAAATATTACCATCACGACCATAACGGCGACGGTGTTTTCAACCAGGAAGATATTATCACCCGCGAGACGGACCATAGCACGTACAGCTATTCGGCCCGGGAGAACAAGGGTGGCTACATGTATCCGATCGTTACGCCCGATATATTCGGCTCTTCCGATGTTTTCGATCAGTTGGGCCAGTGGATCGGCGTGCTCGGCGTCTCCTGCAAGCACCTGATGTCGGAACATGCGGATGCCGACGGTGCGTTGACCTACCAATTCGACGCCGAAGGGTATCCTACGCGCATCGACGTGTCGTTCCCGGAGGATCCTTCCGATAACTGGTATATCCTCCAGACCTACGAGTAGGGGCGTTAATACCGGTGATTCGTGTAAAGTCCGTCCGAAATGCCGCAAGGCATTCGGGCGGACTTCGTTTTTTCAGCGTCGGAACCCTGACCGCGACAACTGCGGAGAAGACAATGTATTGAAAAAAAACGTATCTTTGCACGTTGCTGATTTGCGATCCAATAAACCGGACGTTCCGCACGTTTACATACCTGAAATGGAAGATACGATCAAAATACTGGGCGCCCGGGTTCACAACCTCAAGAACGTGGACCTCGAAATTCCGCGCCGCAAACTGGTAGTCGTCACCGGCCTCTCGGGGTCGGGCAAATCGTCGCTGGCCTTCGACACGATCTACGCCGAGGGGCAGCGGCGCTACATGGAGACGCTGTCGACCTACGCGCGGCAGTTCGTGGGGACGATGGAGCGTCCCGATGTGGACAAGATCACGGGGTTAAGCCCCGTGGTGGCCATCGAACAGAAGACGACCAACAAGAATCCCCGCTCGACGGTGGGCACCGTGACCGAGATCAACGACTTCCTGCGCCTGCTTTACGCGCGGGCGTCGCGGGCCTATTCGCCCGTGACGGGCGAGGAGATGGTCCACTATACCGATGACCAGATCGCCGAGCTGATTCTCACGGGCTTCGCCGGGCGTAAGATCGCCCTGATGGCCCCCATCGTCAAGGGCCGCAAGGGCCACTACCGCGAACTGTTCGAGTCGCTGGCCAAGAAGGGGTACATCTATGCGCGCATCGATGGCGAGATCCGCGAAATATCGTCGGGCATGCGCCTCGACCGCTACAAGATACACACCATCGACCTGGTGGTCGACCGCCTCGTGGTCAGCGAGGAGTCCCGCGAAAGGCTGATGACCTCGCTGAAGGAGTCGATGCGCCAGGGCAAGGGCACGATGGCCGTCCACGACTACGGGACCGGGCAGCAGCGTTTCTACTCGCGCCACCTGATGTGCCCCTCGACGGGCGTGGCCTTCGAGGACCCCGCGCCGCACACCTTTTCGTTCAACTCGCCCAAGGGCGCCTGCCCCCATTGCAACGGACTGGGCGAGGAGGCGGTTTTCGACGTGGGGAAGATCATTCCCGATGCCCGCCTCTCGCTGCGCGAAGGGGCCGTCGGACCGCTGGGCAAGTACCGCAACAACATGCTTTTCGCCATTCTGGAGATGCTGGGCCGCCGTTACGATTTCACGCTCGACGATCCTGTCGAAAGTTTCTCCGAGGAGGCGCTGAACGCCGTGCTCTACGGCGATTCCGAGCCGCTGACGGTCGACCTGCAGGAGTTCTCGTCTTCGGGCGGACGCCAGTTCCTCTCGTGGGAGGGCGTGGCCGAGTACATCGGCCGCACCGAGGACGACGATTCGAAGCACGGCCAGAAGTGGCGCGACCAGTTCCTCGTCTACCGCAAATGTTCGGTCTGCGGCGGTTCGCGCCTGCGGAAGGAGTCGTTGCAGTTCCGCGTCGCCGGGAAGAACATCGCCGAGGTGTCGGCCATGTCGATTTCCGAGTTCTCGGAGTGGGTTCCCACCATCGAAAAACAGCTCTCGGAGAAGGAGTGGAAGATTGCCCAGGAGATCGTCAAGGAGATCCGCGAACGCCTGCGGTTCCTGATGGACGTGGGGCTGGGCTACCTCTCGCTGGCGCGTTCGTCGCGTTCGCTGTCGGGCGGCGAGAGCCAGCGCATCCGCCTCGCCACGCAGATCGGCTCGAAACTCGTCAACGTGCTCTATATCCTCGACGAGCCGTCGATCGGCCTGCACCAGCGCGATAACCAGCGGCTGATCCGCAGCCTCGAAGAGCTGCGCGACGCGGGCAACTCGGTGATCGTCGTCGAGCACGACGAGGACATGATGCGCGCCGCCGACTTCATCGTCGACGTGGGACCCCGCGCCGGGCGCAAGGGCGGCAACATCGTGGCCGCCGGGACGTTCGACGACATCCTCCGGTCCGACACCATCACCGCCGATTACCTGACGGGACGCCGGCGGATCGAAATTCCCGAAACGTTGCGCAAGGGAACGGGCGGGCGCATCGTGATCCGCGGCGCGCGGGGCAACAACCTCAAGAACGTCACGGCGGAATTTCCGCTGGGCAAGTTCATCTGCGTGACGGGCGTCAGCGGCTCGGGCAAGTCGACGCTCGTCAACGAAACCCTGCGGCCGATTCTCGCCAGAGAGCTTTACCGCTCCTTCGACCAGCCGCTGGAGTACGACGGGGCGGAGGGCCTCGAACATATCGACAAACTGGTCGTCGTCGACCAGTCGCCCATCGGGCGCACTCCGCGGTCGAATCCCGCGACCTATTCGAACGTCTTTTCCGACATCCGCAAGCTGTTCGAGATGACGCCCGACGCCCAGATCCGCGGCTTCAAGGCCGGGCGTTTCTCGTTCAACGTCAAGGGCGGCCGCTGCGAGGAGTGCCGCGGGGCGGGCGTGCAGACCATCGAGATGAACTTCCTGCCCGACGTCTACGTGCGCTGCAAGGCGTGCGGCGGCCACCGCTACAACCGCGAGACGCTCGAAGTGAAGTACAAGGGCAAAAATATCGACGACGTGCTGAACATGACGGTCAACATGGCCGTGGAGTTCTTCGAGAACATCCCCAATATCTACCAGAAACTCCGGGCTATTCAGGAGGTGGGCCTCGGCTACCTGACGCTCGGCCAGCCCTGCACGACGCTGTCGGGCGGCGAGAGCCAGCGCATCAAGCTCTCGTCCGAGCTTTCGAAGCGCGACACGGGCCGCACGCTCTACATCCTGGACGAACCCACGACGGGGCTTCATTTCGAGGACATCCGTCTGCTGCTGGAGGTGCTGAACAAGCTCGTCGACCGCGGCAATACGGTCATCGTCATCGAACACAACCTCGATGTCATCAAGGTCGCCGACCATATTATAGATATAGGTCCCGAGGGCGGGGCGGCCGGCGGGGAGATCATCGTCGCGGGCACGCCGCACGAGGTGGCGCAGTGCGAGGGCAGCTACACGGGTCAGTTCCTCAAAAAACTGGGGTTGTAGCGTCTCCGTCTGTCCGGCGGGGCGCTCTGCCGTGAGGCTCTGAAACTCGTCCCGAGGGAGGGCGGCGTATGCAAACGCCGACGCCCGTGACGGCAACGGTGTCCGGAAGCGGAAAGTGGCCCATGATCCCGCTTTCGGCACAAAACTTGCTTTCATAGCCGTAACAAACCTTATGTGCTATGAAAAAAACAGTCATTATCGTTGTGGGCCTGCTGCTCTGTGCGGCGGCCGTTACCGTGATCGGACAGAAAAAAGTGCTGTCGCCCAAGGAAGAACGCCGCGAGGTGCGCGAGAAACGCCGTGCGGAACGTATTGCCAACTACGAGAAGTTCATGGACTCGCTCGTGCTGTCGCGCAACTTCCAGTTCAACCCGACGACCTTCCAGCGTCAGCCCGCAGGTCCGATGCGCCAGATTATGAACCCCGCGTTCAACGTCGGCATGTGGGACGGAACGGCGGACATCACGCTTCCCTACATCAAGGGTTACGTGCCGCCTTACTATGTGACGATCATCAATTACACCGTTTCCGATTTGCAGGGCTATATCACCGAGCAGACGCACGAAGGCTGGATGGTGACCTTCTCGACCTCGCTGTTCTCGGCGTCGACCTACACGTTCACCTTCGAAATCTTCTCCCGCACGGGCGGTGCTACGCTGACGATCACCAATCCGTGGTATAACCCCGTGCAGTATACGGGTTCGATTTCGCAGCTCTATTGACGTAAATCCATTTTGCCGGACCCATCCCGGGCAGCCGTATCCGCTGCGCTGTCCGTTTGCCGCTCCGGCGATCCCCGAACCCCCGCCTCAGGCGGGGGCTTTTTTCCCGTTCAATCCGATGTCCGACTTATGAAACACTCCGTTTTTTCCACCTGCGGCGCACTCTCTTTCATTGCCTGCGCCGCCGTCGCGCAGACCCCGCAGTATACGCTCGAAACTTCCGCCGCGGACAGCGTGCCGCAGACGACGATCGTTCCCGTGCAGCAGGCCCCGGTGCAGGTCGTGGAGCATACGACCGTCTACGAGGAGCCTGCGGCGGGGATGGACCGCGCCCAGCGCAGGGCTTATAAGGCCCGGGTCTACGCCGCGAAGATCGACTCGCTGGTGCAGTCGCGCGACTATATGTTCTTCCCCAACTCGATGCAGCAGCTACCCGGCGGAATGATCCGTTCGATCTATGCCGACTACTTCTTTTTCGGGGTGTTCGTCGACCATGTCGAGGTGCACCTGCCTACCGAACGGGGCATCACCCAGTATGTCGAGATGCTGAATTTCGATTCGATGTCGGTCCGCGACTACCGGGCGGCCCGCGTGCAGTGGGGCTGGTCGGTCTCCTTCAATATTTCGGACGGCAACACGCTCTACCACGCCGATTTCGCCGTCTCGACCGCCACGGGCGAAACGGTGCTGACGCTCCTGACGCCCGACGTCACGATGCGCTACGTCGGCTGGCTGTGGAACAAGCGGGTGAACGACCCGCGGTATCGCAGGATGGATTAGAAAATGAAGGATAAAACGGCGCCGAATCAATTATAGGCTCCGTTTTATCTGAAATTACTCGGTACTCATGGCCAGCCTCAAACCTACATAATCCGAATTGTAAGATTGTGCAGGCCTGTGTGATACGCGTGCGGAATTGGACCAAATAGCCCAACATCCGCCCCGTATAACGCGCATAGACCCGCTTTGCGGACCTTGTGGATTTGTTTGAGGTTCCTCGGGATAATCGCCCAGCCAGTCACTGCAATATTCGTAAAGATTACCGCCCATGTCATACAATCCCAGTTCATTGGGTAATAACTGTTTTACATAATGCGGGCTGTTTCCATTGTTACGTAACTCCCAATAATCCCACTTGTTTTCATTGAGTATATAGGTTCCGGCATTGTTGTAACACCAGGCCGCCAGGATCGAAATGTCGAAGCCCGGATAAATGTGTCCCTGGGATCGGTTGCCTCCCCGTGCTGCATATTCCCATTCGGCATCGGTCGGTAACCGGAATTTTAATCCCGTTGCTTGGTTGAGACGTTCGATAAAAGGTTGAATGTCGTTCCACTCCACGCCTTGAGGCTTATGGTATTCAGAATAGTCGCACTCTGTTTCCATAACTGCGCTCCAAAGTTCCTTTGTGACCTCTGTTTCTCCGATATAAAAGGTATTGAGCGTCACTTTATGTACAGGATATTCGGTGCGATCCGGTTTCCAGCCGCTCGCCTCCTGTTCACGGGTTGCTCCCATCTGGAATGTTCCTCCATCTACTTTTACCATGGTAAAAGAACAGTTCTTAAATGTAATTTCTTTTACCGGAACATTCTGTTCGTTTTTCGAATGTCCTTCGTCATCATCTTTGCTGCATGCGACCAGACAGATCGCCAAGAACGGCAGCAGAATACGGTTTTGTTTCATTTTGATAGATTGGTTAAGGGTTAAGAGTCAATAAAAAACGCGGACAAATTCCTTTATCCACGTCGGAGGTATTGGACGACCTACAAGTAAGATGAAAGAAATGCCCGCGCCGTAAAACAGCACGAGCATCGCCTTTAGTCCCTTACTTGTTAGAAAGTGTCCAATTTTCCGACGTAAGAAGAAAAGCCGATGCACTTTTTATATGTCGTGTGCCCGCAGGCACGGAGTTGAAAGGTTGTTTTCTACTGCTTCATAGGCGTCGCGGTTTGGTGTTTGATCGTACAAATATAAGCAATTCTGAATTCTGAATTGTAAATTCTGAATTATTTCCTGTCCGCAGGACGGTAAATAAGCGCCACGGCGGAGACGGAGATGCCTTCCTCGCGCCCCTCGAAGCCCAGATGCTCCGTGGTCGTGGCCTTGACCGACACCCGGTCGTCGTCTACGCCCATTGCGCCGGCCATCGCACGGCGCATGGCGTCGATGTGCGGCCGCAACCTGGGCTGCTGGGCGCGGATCGTGCAGTCCACGTTCCCGATCTCGTAGCCCTTTTCGCGCAGCAGTTCCGCCACGCGGCGCAGCAGGATCTTCGAGTCGATGCCCGCAAAATCGACCGACGTGTCGGGAAAGTGCAGCCCGATGTCGCCCAGCGCCGCGGCGCCCAGCAGAGCGTCGCACAGGGCGTGGATCGCCACGTCTCCGTCCGAGTGGGCGACGCACCCTTTCGTGTGGGCGATCTCCACGCCTCCCAGAACCAGCGGCAGGCCGTCGGCCAGAGCGTGTACGTCGTATCCGTGTCCTATTCTGAAATCCATTCGTTCCCGTATTTTATATTGTCAAAGTTACGGATTTTTTCCTAACTTTGCAAAAATGCAAAAATCTATGTCGGAAATAACCTCTTTGGAACCGCGTCTTGTCTGGGAACAGTTCGACGCCATCACGCGTGTGCCGCGTCCTTCGAAGAAGGAGGGCAAAATCATTGATTTTCTGGTCGATTTCGCCAAAAAGCACCATATCGAATATAAAAAGGACGCCATCGGCAACGTCGTGATGCGCAAGCCCGCCACGCCGGGCATGGAGGAGCGCGCAGCCGTGATCCTCCAGTCGCACATGGACATGGTCTGCGAAAAGAACTCCGATGTGGAGTTCGACTTCGACAACGATCCCATCCGCACGCGTATCGACGGCGAGTGGGTCCGGGCCGAAGGTACGACGCTGGGCGCCGACTGCGGTATCGGCATGGCCGCCGCGCTGGCCGTGATGCTCGACGAGACGGTGGAGCACGGTCCCGTCGAGGCGCTGTTCACCGTCGACGAGGAGACGGGCCTCACGGGTGCGTTCGAGCTGGGCGAGGGGATGCTCACGGGCAAATACCTCGTCAACCTCGATTCGGAGGACGAGGGCGAAATCTTCATCGGCTGTGCGGGCGGCATCGACACCATCGCCACGTTCCACTACACGATGGAGCCGTCGCCGAAGAACTACACGTTCTTCCGTGTCGACGTGTCGGACCTTCAGGGCGGACACTCGGGCGACGACATCGACAAGGGCCGCGTCAACTCGAACAAGACTGTGGCGCGCCTGCTGTGGGACGGCATGCAGTCGTTCGAACTCAAACTGTGCTATTTCAACGGCGGCAACCTCCGCAATGCCATTCCCCGCGAGGCTTACGCCATCTTCGGCGTTCCGGCCCGCTTCAAGGAGGAGTTCGTCAAGCGTTACAACCTTTTCGCCGCGGACCTCGAAGCCGAATTCCGCTTCCGCGAACCCAATTTCAAAATCACGCTCAACGAGATGCCCCACGTCGACGAGGTGCTCGACAGCAGGACGCAGTCGGCGCTGGTCTACTCGTTGGTGGGCGTTCCCAACGGGGTCGTGGCCATGTCGTTCGCCGTTCCGGGGCTGGTCGAGACCTCGACGAACCTCGCTTCGGTGAAGTTCGCGGAGGGCAACCGCATCGTCGTCACCTCGTCGCAGCGGTCGTCGGTCGAGAGCGCCAAGACCTACGTGATGCAGATGGTCGAGTCGGTCTTTGCGCTGGCGGGCGCCGATGTGGCCCATTCCGACGGCTATCCGGGCTGGATGCCCGACCCGCAGTCGAAGCTGCTGGAGGTCACCGTCGATGCCTACAAACGGCTGTTCGGCTCCGAACCCAAGGTCCGCGCCATCCATGCCGGGCTGGAGTGCGGTCTGTTCCTCGAAAAGTATCCCGATCTGGAGATGGTCTCCTTCGGTCCGACGCTCCGCGGCGTGCATTCGCCCGACGAACGGCTCGAAATCGCCACGGTTCCCAAGTTCTGGAAACTGCTGACCGAAGTCCTGAAAACAATCTGATTCCGATTCCGGCGTCCCCGCTGCGGGGACGCCGGAATTTGTCATGCCCCATCCCCGTCTGACGCTGCTCCTGCCGTGTCGCGACGGCTTTTCTGTTTGCCGGACCGTTTTGCCGCGCTGCATGCGATCCGGTTTTGAATCGTCGGACTTTTTGCTATCTTTGTGTTCTGTAAAGTCGCAAAGATATGCTGAAAAGCTGTTGTGCCCTGTTGTTTCTCCTGTTTCCGTGTGCGGCGGCGGCCCAGTACCCCGGCGACGAATACTATCCCTATGCCGAACGCGAGGAGCGGCGCGAACTGCTCACGACCGATTCGACGATCTTCTACCGCGCCGTGCAGTCCCCTTCGGACCTCTACGGCCTTCGCACCGGTTTCAACCTGCCGCAGGTCGCGCTCCGGCGTCGCGGACTGGATTACACCCTGGAACGCACGTCGCTCATGGGCGTTGCGGTTTCCTACCGTTACCTCGCGGCGCTGCGCCTGCTCGGGGCCGAAGAACAGCGCTATGCGGGGCTTGCCGCCGCGCCCGGGGAACCGGCTGCGGCGGGCGGCATGCGGGCGTTCCGGTTTTCGGATGGGGAGCCGTTGCAGCCCTTTCTGGCTTCGGTCCGCTTCACCGACCGCAATTACCTCGTGGGAGCGAAAGCCGCCGTCTCGGCGTCGCCGGGCGACGGCTGGTGCATTTCGGCGGCTCTCGACGCCCGCTCCGGCCGCGACATGCACGTCGAAGGGGTCTTCACCAATGCCGTGACCGCCGGACTGCGCCTTGCCCGGCGTTTCGGCGAAGGGCACGAACTCTCCGTGCTGTGTATCGTGCCGCCCTCGGTGCGGGGCACGCGCCTCTCCTCTTCGGAGGAGGCTTTCACGCTCACGGGCGACCGTCTCTACAACCCGGCGTGGGGCTGGCAGGACGGCAGGGTGCGCAACTCCCGCGTGCGGCGCGAGACGGTTCCGCTGGCCCTGGCCGCCTATGCCGTGCCGCTGTCGGCTTCGACCTCGTTCGCCGCCACGCTTGCCGCCGAGGCGGGCGTCGCGAAGTACAGCATGCTCGACTGGTACGACGCCCGCACGCCGATGCCCGACAATTACCGGTATCTGCCCAGCTATACGGGCGACCGGGAGACCGAGCAGGCGTGGCTCGCCCGCGATCCGCGCTGCACGCAGATCGACTGGGACGAGCTGATCCGCCAGAACCGCATGGCGGGCGGACATGCGGTCTATGCGTTGGAAGACCGTGTCGAACGGCTCTGCAACCTCGCTTTCGACGCGTCGTTCGCCACCGAAGCCGACGCCCGGCTGACGCTCCGCTACGGAGTTTCGCTCCGCCGCGAAAACACCCGTTCCTACAAGCAGATGCGCGATCTGCTGGGCGCCGGGTACGTTACGGACATCGACCGCTTCCTGATCGACGACGACACGTACAGCAATCTGTTGCAGAACGACCTGCGGCATCCCGGACGGACGGTCCGCGAGGGCGACCGCTTCGGCTACGATTATGCGTTGACGCTGCGCGGGGCTGCGCTCCGCTTGCAGGCCGATTATCGCTCCGACCGTTTCCGGGCCGATCTTTCGGTCGTGCTGGGGAGCGATGCCGTCAGCCGCCGGGGCTATTACGAGAAGGAACTTTTTCCCGGCGGGCAGTCCTACGGCCCTTCGCGCGTCATGCGGTTCACGCCCTACACGCTCAAGGCCGCTGCGGGCTGGGCCTTCTCCCCGCGCCGCTATATCGAAATCGCCGCCGCGGCCGCCGCCCGGACCCCTCGGGCCGGGGACCTTTTCTTTCAGCCGCTCTATAACAACCGTACGGTCGACAACCCCGTGCCCGAACGCATCTACGCCGCCGAACTCAACTGCCGCCTGACGGGACCCGTCGTCGATTTTCAGGCGGCGTTCTTCGCTGCCATGACGCTCGACGGCATCGAGACGCGGACGTATTACGACGACATGGCCTCGGTCTACTGCGACATGGCTGTGACGGGCGTTGGGCGCATGTCCTGCGGCGCGGAGGCCGCGGCCGACATCCGGCTGTCCTACCGCTGGCTGCTGTCGCTGGCCGCTTCGGCCGGACGCTACGAATACATTCGCGATCCGCGCGTCACGGTGCTCTCCGACGTGGATAACTCGGCCGTCGACGTGCAGGCCGTGAGCCGTATGGGCGGCTGCGAGACGGGCGGCGCCCCGCAGCTGACCGCTCTGGCGGAGATCGCCTGGTTCGGCCCGAAAGGGTGGGGATGCCGCGCTTCGGCAGGATATGCTGGGCGGCGTTACGTCGAACCGATGCCCCTGCGCCGCACCGACCGCATCGCGGGTCAGGGCGGTATCACACGGGAGTTTTTCGACGCCTTCACCCGGCAGGAGCGGCTGCCGGACGCCTTCACGCTCGATGCCGCGCTGTTCAAGTCGTTCCGGTTCGAACGTTCGCGGCTCACCGCGTCGCTGATGCTGCGCAACCTGACGGGCGAGGCCGATACGGTCTATGGCGGCTACGAGTCGCTGCGCGTGCGCCGCATCCGCCCGGGCGACGACACGCTCTACGCGCCCCACGCCTCGCGCTGCACCTATGCGTGGCCCCGTTCGTTCTATCTTACAATCTCTTACCGGTTTTGATCCGCACGTAAAAAAAAGTCCGGATTTTTTGGATTTCCGCGTTAAATTCGTATTTTGGAGAGGCAAAAACCTTAAAAACTTCCAGATCCATGATTATCGGTATTCCAAAAGAGATCAAGAACAACGAGAATCGCGTTGCTCTTACCCCCGCAGGCGCCCGGGAGCTTGTCAAACGGGGACACAAAGTTTATGTGCAGGCTACGGCCGGTGTGAACAGCGGATTTGCCGATGATGCCTACACGGCCGTCGGGGCGGAGATGCTTCCCTCGATCGAGGAGGTCTACGCCCGGGCGGAAATGATCGTCAAGGTCAAGGAACCGGTGGCTCCCGAGTACAAACTCATCCGCAGGGACCAGCTGGTTTTCACCTTCTTCCACTTCGCCAGCAGCGAACCCCTCACCCGTGCGATGGTCGACAGCGGGGCGGTCTGCTGTGCCTATGAGACCGTCGAGCGCGCCGACCGTTCGCTGCCGCTGCTGATCCCGATGTCGGAGGTCGCGGGGCGCATGGCCGCGCAGGAGGGACGCTATTTCCTCGAAAAACCCCGCGGCGGCAAGGGCGTGCTGCTGGGCGGCGTGCCGGGCGTGAAGCCCGCCAAGGTCTTCGTCATCGGTGCGGGCGTTGTCGGAACGGCTGCGGCGCGCACCGCTGCCGGAACGGGGGCCGACGTGACGATCTGCGACATTTCGCTCCAGCGGCTGACCTATCTGGCCGACGTGATGCCCCGCAACGTCAAGACGCTGATGTCTTCCGAATACAACATCCGCGAGGAACTGAAGCATGCCGACCTGGTGGTCGGCTCGGTGCTGATTCCGGGAGCCAAGGCCCCGAAGCTCGTCACGCGCGACATGCTCCGGGAGATGGAGCCGGGAACGGTGATGGTCGACGTGGCCATCGACCAGGGCGGCTGTTTCGAGACTTCGCGCCCCACCACGCACGAGGACCCGGTCTATTACGTCGACGGCATCCTGCACTACTGCGTGGCCAACATTCCGGGCGCCGTGCCCCGCACCTCGACCCTCGCGCTTACGAACGCGACGCTTCCCTACACCATCCAGCTTGCCGACAAGGGCTGGCGGCGCGCCGCACAGGAGAATCCCGAGCTGGCGTTGGGGCTGAACATCATCGGCGGCAGGGTGGTCTGCAAACCCGTGGCCGACGCCTGGGGGCTGCCTTACGAACCGTTGGCGCTGTAACCTGCCGGGGCGGTAATCCGCAGGCGTTGTAACCTGCCGGCCTGTTTTGCGGCGGCCTTCCTGTCCATCCGGGACGGGGAGGCCGCCGGTGTGTAATTATCCGACTTTTTGGACGATTTGTTTTTGAAATTATTAAATAATTCATATATTTGCAAGAGAGCAAGGCAGTTACGTCGGTCATCCCGGTTTCATTCCGGTTGGAATGCGTCGCTAAAAGCGTCGAATCTTCAAGTCCGGCGACTGTTTTTGTTACGGATCGTAAGCAATACAGAAAGTCAGGGTGGCGTTTGCCGCACGGAAAGCGTGGGGCGGCGTCATTAAGTTTTATTCGATAAAGAGGTTAGTATGAGTGAGAGATTGTACATTTTCGACACCACGCTGCGCGACGGTGAGCAGGTCCCCGGTTGTCAGTTGAACACCACCGAAAAAATTGAAGTCGCCAAACTGCTAGAAAGCCTCGGCGTAGACGTCATCGAGGCGGGATTTCCCATCTCCAGCCCCGGTGATTTCAACTCCGTGCTGGAAATTTCCAAGGCCGTTTCCGAGCCGACGATCTGCGCGCTGACCCGCGCCGTGAAGAAGGACATCGACGTTGCGGCCGATGCGCTGCGGCTGGCCAGGCGCAAGCGTATCCATACGGGCATCGGCGTTTCGCCGCAGCATATCTACGACAAACTGCGTTCCACGCCCGAGAAGATCGTCGAATCTGCCGTCGAGGCGGTGAAATATGCCAAACGCTACGTCGAGGATGTGGAGTTCTATGCCGAGGACGCCGGGCGCGCCGACGTCGAGTACCTCGCCCGCGTGGTCGAGGCGGTCATCCGGGCCGGCGCGACGGTGGTCAATATCCCCGACACGACGGGCTACTGTCTTCCGAACGAATACGGCGCGAAGATCAAATACCTCGTGGACAACGTTCCCAACATCGACCGGGCGATCATTTCGACCCACTGCCACAACGATCTGGGCATGGCTACGGCCAATACGCTGAGCGGCATCCTGAACGGCGCACGGCAGGCCGAGGTCACGATCAACGGCATCGGCGAACGGGCCGGCAACACCTCGCTCGAAGAGGTGGTGATGACGCTCCGCTGCCACAAGGACGTGGCCGTCGACACGAACATCAATTCGCGCCTGATCACCAAGGCCTCGCACCTGGTGTCGAGCCTGATGAACATGCCCGTGCAGCCCAACAAGGCCATCGTGGGCCGCAACGCCTTCGCCCATTCGTCGGGCATCCATCAGGACGGCGTGCTCAAGCAGCGTCAGACCTACGAGATCATCGACCCGCAGGACATCGGGCTGAACGAGTCGGTCATCGCCCTCACGGCCCGCAGCGGGCGCGCGGCCCTCGTGCACCGGCTCGAACTGCTGGGCTACGACCTCACGCAGGAGGAATTGGACGCCACGTACGAGAAATTCCTCGCCCTGGCCGACCGGAAGAAGGAGATTCACGACTACGACCTGTTGTACCTCGTGGGCGACATCGACCGCATGAAGCAGCAGTCTATTTCGTTGAAATTCATGCAGGTGACCACCGGGACGCTGGTTCCGACGGCTACCGTGGTGCTGAAATTCGGCGACCACGAACGCATGTCCACCGCCACGGGCAACGGTCCGGTCGACGCGGCGGTCTCGGCCATCAAGAAACTGATCAACGAGAAGGTGGTGCTTGCGGAGTTCTTGATGCAGGCCATCACGCGCGGTTCGAACGACGTGGGCCGCGTGCATGTGCAGGTCGAGTGCGGCAGCCGCACGGTCCACGGATTCGGCGCGCACACCGACACCACGCGGGCTTCGATCGAGGCGTTCCTCGACGCGCTGCGCGCACTCAACGTAACCGAAAAAATCGAGGAGGAGGATTGATATGGGACGAACGCTTCTGGACAAGATATGGGACGCGCACACGGTGCGTGTCGAGGACGGCGGCCGCTGCGTGCTCTACATCGACCGACAGTATATCCACGAGGTGACGTCGCCCGTGGCTTTCGCGGGGATCGAACGCCGCGGCTTCGGCGTCGCGCGTCCGGCGCAGATCACGGCCACGGCCGACCATAACATCCCGACCGTCGACCAGCACCTTCCGATCGGGGAGCCGGAGTCGCGGCGGCAGGTCGAGACGCTGGCCGAGAACTGCGCCCGCCACGGCATCGAGCACTTCGGCGTGGGACACCCCAAGCAGGGCATCGTGCACATCATCGGCCCCGAGCTGGGATTCACCCAGCCGGGCATGACGATCGTCTGCGGCGACAGCCACACTTCGACCCACGGAGCTTTGGGCGCCGTGGCGTTCGGCGTGGGGACTTCGGAGGTCGAAATGGTCTTCGCCAGCCAGTGCATCCTCCAGACCAAACCCCGCACGATGCGCATTACGGTCGACGGCGCGCTGCGTCCGGGTGTCGAGGCCAAGGATGTCATCCTCTATATCATCTCGAAACTCACCGCTTCGGGCGGCACGGGCCATTTCATCGAGTTTGCCGGCAGCACGATCCGTTCGCTCTCGATGGAGGGCCGCATGACGGTCTGCAACATGAGCATCGAGTGCGGCGCGCGCGGCGGCATGATCGCCCCCGACGAGAAGACCTTCGAATACCTCCGGGGCCGCGAACGCGCTCCGCAGGGAGCCGCCTACGACGAGGCTGTGGCCCGCTGGCGGGAACTTTACAGCGATCCCGACGCGGTTTTCGACAGGGAGTACCGCTTCGACGCCGCGGACATCGCCCCGATGATCTCCTACGGAACCAATCCCGGAATGGGGATGGCCGTCGACGGAACGATTCCCGCCGACGCCGATCCCAAGGCGTTGGAGTACATGGGTTTCAGACCCGGGGAGCGGATGTTGGGCAAAGCGGTCGACTACGTGTTCGTCGGCAGTTGCACCAACGGCCGCATCGAGGACCTGCGCCGTTTCGCCCGTCTGGTCGAAGGCCGCCGCAAGGCGGACAACATCACCGCATGGATCGTTCCCGGCTCGAAGGGCGTCGAGGCCGCCGCGCGGGCCGAGGGACTGGACCGCATCCTCGCCGCAGCGGGATTCGAACTCCGCCAGCCGGGCTGTTCGGCGTGCCTGGCGATGAACGCCGACAAGATTCCGGCGGGCAAATACAGCGTTTCGACCTCGAACCGCAATTTCGAGGGCCGGCAGGGTCCCGGCGCCCGTACGATGCTGTCGGGTGTGGCCGTTGCCGCCGCCGCCGCGGTGACGGGCGTGATTTCCGATCCGCGCGAAGTGTTCGATATGTAAAAGATTATCATTATGTCCATACCCAAATTCGTAACCTTCACCTCGGGGGCCGTTCCCGTCGAGGTGGAAAACATAGATACCGACCAGATCATCCCGGCGCGCTTTCTGAAAGCCACCGAACGCAAGGGCTTCGGCGACAACCTTTTCCGCGACTGGCGCTACGACGCCGCGGGGCAGCGGATCGCTTCGTTCCCTTTGAACGATCCCCGCTACGAGGGGCGAATCCTCGTCGCCGGGCGCAATTTCGGCTGCGGAAGTTCGCGCGAGCATGCCGCCTGGGCCATCGCCGACTACGGTTTCCGCGTCGTGGTGTCGAGCTTCTTCGCCGACATCTTCCGCAACAACGCCCTGAACAACGGCCTGCTGCCGATCCGTGTGAGCGAGGAGTTTCTGAAAGCCGTTTTCGGCGAGATCCGGCGCGACCCGAAGGCGCAGTTCACCGTCGACCTGAGCAACCAGACGCTGACCATCGTGTCGGACGGGCGCAGCGAGGGTTTCGAGATCGACGCCTACAAGAAACGCTGTCTCGAAAACGGCTACGACGACGTGGATTACCTGCGCAGTATCGCCGACCGGATCGAGGCCTTCGAAGCCGCCCGCAAATAGCCTGCGCCGATGTTTCCCCCGGTTGAAATCATGGACACCACGCTGCGCGACGGCGAGCAGACCTCGGGTGTCTCCTTCAACGCCCGTGAAAAACTCTCCATCGCCCGGCTGTTGCTGGAGGAACTGCACGTAAGCCGCATCGAGATCGCCTCGGCGCGGGTCTCGCAGGGCGAACAGCAGGCCGTGCGCGCCATCGCCGAATGGGCTGCCGCCAAGGGCTATGCCGACCGTGTGGAAGCGTTGGGATTCATCGACGGCGGGGTGTCGCTCGACTGGCTCGGGACCGCCGGATGCCGCGTGGTCAACCTGCTGGCCAAAGGTTCGCGGAAACATTGCGAGGGGCAGCTGCGCCGCACGCCCGAACGGCATCTGGAGGATGTGCGTGCCGAGATCCTTGCGGCCGTCGACCGCGGGATGAAGGTGAACCTCTACCTTGAGGATTGGTCCAACGGCATGCGCCGTTCGCCCGACTACGTCTACGCGATGCTCGACGGACTGGCCGACGCTCCCGTCAGCCGGTTCATGTGCCCCGATACGCTGGGCGTCCTCGACCCCTACGACACCGAACGTTTCTGCCGCGACCTGGTGGAGCGTTATCCGTCGCTGCATTTCGATTTCCACGCCCACAACGACTACGACCTCGCCGTGGCCAACACCGCCGCCGCCGTGCGTGCGGGTTTCCACGGCGTCCACGTCACCGTGAACGGGCTGGGCGAGCGGGCCGGCAACGCGCCGCTGTCGAGCGCGGTGGCCGTGCTGCACGACCGCCTGGGCCGCACGACGGGGATCGACGAAACGAAGATCAACCGCGTCAGCCGCACGGTCGAGAGCTATACGGGCATCCGCATTCCCGCCAACCGACCGATCGTCGGCGCGAGCGTCTTCACGCAGTGCGCGGGCATCCACGCCGACGGCGACAGCAAGAACAACCTCTACTTCAACGAACTGCTTCCCGAGCGTTTCGGGCGCGTCCGCGAATACGCCCTGGGCAAAACCTCGGGCAAGGCCAATGTCTTGAAAAACCTCGAAGCGCTGGGCATCGACCTCGACGAGGCCGCGATGCGCAAGGTGACCGAACGGGTGGTCGAGTTGAGCGACAAGAAGGAGCAGGTGACGGCCGAGGACCTGCCGTATATCATCGCCGACGTGCTGCGCTACGACCCGGTCGACACCCCGGTCCGGATTCTCAATTACAGCCTCTCGCTGGCGCAGGGGATGCACCCCGTCGCGACGCTCCGGATCGAGATTCACGGCTGCGCGTACGAGCGGACCTCGGCGGGCGACGGCCAGTACGACGCCTTCATGCGCGCCCTGCGGCAAATCTACCGCGAACAGCTCGGGCGCGAGTTTCCGATGCTGCGCGACTATACCGTTTCGATTCCGCCCGGAGGCCGCACCGACGCCTTCGTGCAGACGATCATCACCTGGGAGATGGACGGCCGCGAGTTCAAGACCCGCGGGCTGGACGCCGACCAGACGGAGGCTGCCATCAAGGCGACTGTCAAAATGTTGAATATCATTGAAATAAACTATAACGACAATGGATGTTAAAATCGCTCTTTTAGCCGGCGACGGCATCGGTCCCGAGATCGTCGCCGAAGCCACGAAAGTGTTGGACCGCGTGGCGGAAAAATTCGGACACAAGATCGAATACCGTCCCGCATTGGTGGGCGCCGCGGCCATCGACGCCGTGGGCGACCCCTATCCCGACGAGACGCACGCCGTCTGTCTTGCGGCGGACGCCGTGCTGTTCGGAGCCATCGGGGACCCCAAATACGACAACGACCCCACGGCGAAGGTGCGGCCCGAGCAGGGGCTGCTGCGGATGCGCAAGTCGCTGGGGTTGTTCGCCAATCTGCGTCCGGTGGCGCTGTTCGACTCCCTGGCCGACCGTTCGCCGCTCAAGGCGGAGGTGGTCCGCGGCACGGATTTCATCTGCGTGCGCGAACTCACGGGCGGCATCTACTTCGGCCGTCCGCAGGGCCGCGACGAGGAGGGCGCGCGCGCCTTCGACACCTGCACCTACACGGTCTCGGAGATCGAACGGGTCCTGCACGTGGCGTTTCGGCTGGCCGTGTCGCGCCGCC
>OCHV01000431.1_pt1 | contig 34995 bp, 28 predicted proteins | sample 1538461 | NCBI WGS metagenome assembly OCHV01 (sample SAMN04571692, study PRJEB22368) | human gut metagenome | biome: human gut; material: stool | host: Homo sapiens | place: Luxembourg | collected 2012-08-03 | reverse complement strand
GAATAGCAAACGTCCCCCATAACTTTGCCGCGCAGTTAACTGAGGTATTCCTTCTCTGTCAACTTCTTGTCGCAAAATTACAAGCAACATAAATACGCCAATCCACAGCGTTAAGTTCATAAACAACGGAGCCATAGCACTGCCGTATGAATTGACAGAATACAAAGAAACCGTATCAATTTTCGCAGGGGAGAACATGAAATCGGACACCTTATTAGGATCGATGCCTTCTTCTCCCAGCAATTCCTCAAGCGCGTTTGAGGTGCTCAACGCTGCCACATCGGTCTTCACCGATTCAATATCGCCCGAAAACCCTTCCAGTAACGCCACCGTATCCGAAAGAGTTCCCGCCGTTTGATCCAATGTGGCGCTCAGCTGGTCAAGCTCCGCAATTCCCTTATCTATCAAAACGGTTTGTGTGCCTACTGCCGTGGATAAATCCAACAACGTATTCGAAAGACCGTTAGCGGTAGTGCTTAAGGCTGGAAACGTAGTAGAAACCAAAGTGGCGCGATAGTCATCATGGGCGCCTAACACACCCTGCAAAGCTTGGGAGGTATCATCGGATGCCTGAGAAACATCACTTGCCGCCTGCTTGATTGAAGGATACGACGATTCCAACCCTTCCACCGCAGTATTCAAAGAATCATTCTGTGCTTGAAGAGATTCAATGGATTGTAAAAGCGCATCTTTATCGGCACCTTCTGGAAGGGACTCTGAAAGCGTGGTCAGTCCTTCAATAACGCTTTTATTGAGACCAACCAGTGCTTTACCCTGATCAACCGCTCCCGATACTCCCCCCTCAGCACTTGAAAGCGCGCCGGAAACACTACCTATCGCGTCGTTGGTATGAGCCACTGCCTGTGAAGCAAGTGCTGAGGATTTATCAAAGGTATCCATAAACGAAGTTGTAAAGGGGCCCAATGCTTTCTGAGTAGACGTAAGTAATTGAGAAGAATCATCAAGCTCTGTTTGAAGCGTATTGGTATCCTCTTTTGCTTGCTGTAATAACCCCTTAGCATCCTGCGCTTTCGCCGAGGCATCGCCTGCCGCAGTTTGTAAGTCCTCTACGCTGCTCTGAACTCCCTCAAGCGATGACTGCACCTGCCCTAATTTTGCAACTATTCCCGATTGTGCCTCATTTAGTTTACCGTTGCTTTGTTGAAGCGCTTCATCAAATTGAGTTGCCAGTGTTTTGCTTACTACTGACACGAAGGAATCATTAATAGTTTGATCAAGCGAATTGGCACCACTATCCGTTACTTTAGTGGATACCCCACCCACTTTTTCATTGACGTAATACTGCAAGGTAGGTTGCTGAAAATCGCCCGTTAACAGCGTTAAGGTGTCAGAGGAAAAATCGGAAGGAATGATAAATGCAGCATACGCCTTACCAGAACGCACTTCCTCAAGCGCTTGATCACGATCGGTAAACACCCAGCCTAATTGAGTGTTTTGAGAAAGCTCTTCTACAATTTCGTTCCCCATGTTAAGTGAGCCAGTAAGATCTGAGCTTGATCCGCTATCTTCATTAACCACACAAACCCGCATATTGCCCGTATGATCATAGGGGTTCCAAAATCCTGCAACATTAAACCAGGTATACAACGAAGGAAGCAGTACCAACACTATAACTACTACCAGCGCCGCGGGTGCTTTAATAAGCCGCTTAAAATCGCGTTTGAGAAGCAATAGTACATTTTTCATAGACGCTTTCCTCCCTTCGTCGTAATAGAGTTTTATCACTTTAGTGCGCACTTTACCTTACCGAGGTAAACAGAAGGTGTCAAAATAAATACACACTTGTTGCATAACTGTAAATCTGGACATGCGACAAAGCAGGTCCCTTTCAATAAACGTCCTATAAAGCACAAAGATTTGCCTTTCCTGTTCCTTACACGTCCTTACAGAAACACCTTCCGTTAAAGAACTTCACAAAATACCAACTTTAGCGTCGGACTATTTCACACGCACCTTCGAAAACGCTATGATATTAAACCCCCTAAATGAAAGGATGCGACATGACTGACAACGTCAAGGAACCTGAGACCACCCTGGCAGACGATCCCGTTTTTGCCGCTGAACAGGCCCACCTTTCTAAAACGTACGAAACATTGCTCTCCATGCAGGATGCCGTAGTTGCTTGCATGCAAAAAACCGCGGCAACCGCAGAAGACTACAAGCGCTCCATGGCAGATGAGGCCACGTCGAACTTTGCAAGTGAAGGCGAAGCACAGGAAACGTATATCGAATACGCCAACCTAAATAGCGTTATTGATGCGCTTAATCAATCGCAACAAGTTGACGCAGAAAAGTTGTCTAACATTGAGCTGTTAAAGCCTCAGCCCTATTTCGCAAAGGTTGCACTTCAATTTAAACCAGGCGCAGAACCTAAAGAAGTCTACATTGGCAACGCAGGCATTTCCGATGATTCCTACCATCGTCTTATTGTTGACTGGCGATCCCCCGTGGCGGAGGTTTACTACAACCAATCCAACGGTCCTACTTCATACAAAGCCAACGGTCGCACTATTTCTTGCGATTTAAAACTGCGTCGTCAGTTTGACATTACCGAAGATACCCTTCATGCATACTTCGATACCACAGTAGCTATTCAGGATGAATTGCTGCTTCGTTCCTTGTCGCAGCAGCGCACCTCCCAGATGAGCGCTATTACCACGACCATCCAAAAGGAACAAAACGAAGTTATCCGTCACGAAGATGTACCCGCTCTGCTGGTCAACGGTATTGCAGGAAGCGGTAAAACGTCGGTTTTGTTGCAGCGTATTGCGTATCTGTTCTACCAAAACCGGGAAAGTCTGAATCCCGAACAGGTGTACCTTATTACCCCTAACCCCGTGTTTAGAAGCTATATTGATAATGTGTTGCCTGACATGGGTGAAAAGAATCCCCACATTTTAACGTGGGCAGAATTTGCCGACTACGTAGTTCCCGAAGGGCGTGTGTTCGATCATTTCCATACCTCTATGGACGTTTTGGAGCACATCGATGCCGCTTTGGCGGATTTAAAATTCACCGAAAAGGATTTCCGCGATATTACCCTGCAAGGGGTAACGTTAATTTCGGCAAATCAGATAAACAAAATTGCTGCTCGGTATAAAAATGTACCTGCTGGCCCCCGCCTTATTAAGCTTATTCGCGAAGAATTGGAAGATCGCTTTGAAAGTCGTTTGGGACAAATGGCAGGCGTCACTCAATTCCAAGACGAAGTAAGTGCCTTAAGTTACAATCAGCAGCTTGCACTCTTTGGCGAGCCAGCCCTTATGGATACCGAAGAACAGGCAAAAAGCTATACGCTCACCTACCTTAACTACCGTTTCGGTGAAGCACGAAACACCATTCGCTTGAACCATTGGGTGCGCGTTGACCGCATAGCAAAGCGCTTGCTTTCCATCGATAATCTGTCATTTTTGGAATGGCTGTACATGAAAGTAGCCTGCACCGGGCTTTGCAACGATGAAGCACGTTTTGTCATGATTGACGAAGTGCAGGACTATTCTCCTGCCCAGCTTGCCGTACTGGCTCGCTATTATCAGCGCGCCCACTTCCTTTTACTCGGCGATGAAAATCAGGCAATTGGACGCCATACGTCCACCTTTGAAGAAGTGCGCCACGTATTTGAAACCTATCGCGGCAGCCTTGAGGAATGCTTCCTTATGACCAGCTATCGTTCAACCCCAGCTATTACAAAGCTGTTTGCGCGACTTGCGCAAAACAATACCAGCATGAGCATTTCTTCTGTTCAGCGCAGCGACAAAGAACCAGAACTGGTGGTGTACCACAACGAAGAAGAGCTTCAAGAAACTCTTGCGCGCCTTATACAGGAAAACCACCAGTCGCAAGGGCTAACTGCAGTGGTAGTTAACAACAATGAAGAATTAACCGACATGTGGAACACCTTGCAAACCTTGGTCCCCCATGATCAGCTGTACTTTATTACCGATGGAAGTACCTTACCCGAACACGGCGTTTTGCTTATTGATTTAATGCTGGCAAAGGGTTTGGAATTCGATAACGTTATTATTCCCGATGCGGATGTAACAACCTATCCTGAAACCGACCTGGCCCGCCGCCAGTTGTATACCGCAATTTCTCGCGCAACTAATACGGTTTCGCTGCTTGCAGAAAAAAAGTTCACTCCCCTTTTAGCTTAAAACTAGAAAAGTTGAATAAATGCGGCCCCTATGCTGGTTGCCAGTACATGCGCAATAGCAAGTACCCACACCACCGAAACACCAATACGCACCGCTAGGGGCACGCGCAAGTTTTTACTTGGGATCATAAACATAGCAAGCAGGCCACCAAGAGCGCCACCCAAGTGACCACTTACTGAAATACTGGGCATCAAAAGCGTATATACAATATTAATTGCGATGATGCTGAGCATTCCCTTGCTGTACTGCAGGAAAAATGCCCGGTTTCGCTTGGATAAAATACCCAATAACGCAGCGGCTACAAATAAGCCGAAGATGCTGGTAGAAGCACCGGCGCTTACGTAGAAGCTGCCCGTCATCATGTCTACCATGTAGCAAAGGGCGTTACCCGTAATTCCCGCCACAAAATACAGCAAAAGATAATTCCAACGACCAAGTAACTGTTCTAGCAATACGCCGCAGCTATACAAGGCACCCATATTAAACAACAGATGCATGAAGTCCACATGCAGAAACATTGGCGCCACAAAACGATACCAATCTGCAGGGCTTCCAATAGCGGGAGCATACATGGCACCCATATCAAACAACACCATGGTAGAAATCGACGTATTGAAGCCCGATTTCAGAACTTCAATCACATAAATCACAACGCACATCGCAATAAGAACCAGCGTTACAATGCAGGAGCCATACTTTTCCATAAAGGAAGGCTGACTTGCCTTCATCATGCGCTTTAATTGTTCATCATCAATTACTTGACGCTGGCCGGAACGATTATCGTAAGAAGGAATCTGATCAGTCACAAAGGACCCTTTCGAAATTTGTCATTCATAATAGTATTCGCTAGGATACCATCAACTGCGATAAAGACGGTGTTACAACCAAAACACTACATCATCTTCGCCGAATAATCTCTCAGCCTTTAAGGCATATTGAAAAGCAAACCAAGGAGTAAACATGGCTTCGTATCTTACGATAGAAGGGCAAGCAGAAGCAGAAATAGAAGAAAAGAAAAGCAAATTTATTGCCCAGCTTTGCCATGTTGAAACCGAAGAAGAAGCGCTAGCCTTCCTTGAAGAAATACGTGCTCGTCACCGTATGGCACGCCATAACGTGTATGCCTATATTCTTCGTGGATCGGGTGCTACTCCACGTATTCGTTATTCAGATGATGGTGAACCGCAAAAAACAGCAGGACTTCCCACGCTACAGGTACTCCAACACGCTGAATTAACTGATGTTATTGTGGTGGTTACCCGCTATTTTGGGGGAACTCTCTTGGGTACGGGTGGACTGGTACGTGCCTACACCCAAGCAACCCAAGCAGGAATTGAAGCCGCCCATAAGGTAACCATTTCTCAATGCATCGATATAACTATTACGCTGCCTTATTCGATGTATGATCAGCTGAATCATTTACTCGGAAACTACGAAACAAAAGTTATTTCAACTGAATACACTGATGTCATTACGATAGTAATCCGTATGCTTTTAGGCAGTGAGGAACCTTTACTCAAAGCTCTCACTGAACTTATGCGCGGAAAGGAACAGGTGCAGGTTTCAGATCCATTCGATGCACCGTTTTAAAACTTCCATTCGTCCTCTACCGAGTGAAAGCCCAACTAGCACGAAAGCCCTAAAGCAACTAAACACTCATCCTGAAGAGGCGCATCCTAAATCAAAAAGAACCCCGCAGTGCAACGGAGTTCTTGCATACAGATTGGTTTTTCTCTTTGCTTTTAGCGATTGTCTACCGTTTCGGGATACATATCATGATGAGCAAGACGATCCCATGCTACTTGCTCCCATTTTGTTCCGGGGCGACCATAGTTACAATACGGATCAATTGAAATACCCCCACGAGGAGTAAACTTCCCCCATACTTCAATGTAGCGAGGATCCATAAGCTTAATAAGGTCCTTCATAATGATGTTCATGCAGTCCTCATGAAAATCGCCATGATTTCTAAAGCTAAACAGATAAAGTTTTAAACTTTTGGACTCCACCATACGCACATCAGGAACATACGAAATATAAATAGTTGCAAAATCAGGCTGACCCGTAATAGGACAAAGACTAGTAAATTCAGGGCAGTTGAACTTTACAAAATAATCGTTTTCCTGGTGTTTGTTTTCAAAGGTTTCCAACACCTCAGGAGCATAGTCATCGGGATAGTGATTGGTCTTGGAACCAAGCAAGGTTAAATCGGATACTTCTTGTGACGTGCGACCAGTATTTACAGCAGAAGTGCTTGTATTCATTATTATTATTACTTTCTCTTTCTCTTATCCTAGCGAACAAGAGGATCAATAATTCCGTTGAGCTCAAACGCCCGTGCCCTATCGATACAGGTAGCGCAAACCCCACAGGGCTTATCGCCTCCTTCATAGCATGACCAGGTAAGCTCATAGGGGACGTTCAGCTCCAAACCTTTTTTTACAATATCAGCTTTCGACCACTGCACAAAGGGAGCTTCCATATGAAGTTCGCCACCCGTTCCTAAAACGATAGCTTCATTCATAGCGTTCACAAAATCCAAGGAACAATCTGGATAGGCATTCCCCGCCCAATCATCATGATGAGCGCCATAATACAATACCGAACATTCAAGGGATAATGCCATAGAAGCAGCACTTGATAAGAACAGCCCGTTTCTGAAGGGAACATAGGTACTTACCAACGATGTGGACGATTGTTCTAATTGCTCGGCATAACTTTCCTTAGGAATGTCTTGATCAGAATGAGCAAGCAAAGAGCACGAACTGTCGGAAAATATAGCTGATAAATCCAAAAAACGCTGCTCAACGCCATAATAGCGGGCAACATCGCGTGCTGCTTTTAACTCTTTTTCGTGACGTTGGCCATAGGAAATGCTCAGCGCATACACATTTTCATTTCCGAATTTTTCCACCGCCAGAGCAAGTAAGGTGGTTGAATCTAACCCACCCGAACACAATACCAGTGCGCGCACGCGTTACACTCCTTTATCCACATGAGGCCAAATAATTTTATGTAGCTGCAATTGCAAGCGAACCGTTGAGAGCGCATGAGCTTCCATAAACGCCACAATATCAGCAGGATCAATACAGCTAAAAACAGGGCTAAACAACACTTCACACTTAGAAGTAAGGTCGAATTCGCGAATGCGTGTAAGGGCAGCTTCTAAATCTTCCCTACCCGCAACCACAAACTTCACCACGTCATCAGGTGTTAGAAGCTCGTAGTTGCTCTCAAGCATTTCGGCAAACATGCCACTGCTTGGAAGTTTACAATCAACCGTAAACGCAATCGTGGTTGGTATCGTTGCCCTTTCAGCCAAGGCCTGGCGAAGCTGATGCAACTGCATCAAATCAAGCGATCCATTTGTTTCGAGTTCCACCACACGCTTGGTTAAACTATCGAAATTTGTAGCTACTGCAGTACGCTGAGTTTGCCCTTGGTCTTCGGAAAGAGCTGCTCGCAAAGCGCATCCAGGCGAATTGCTTGGTAAGCCACATCCCCAATCAGGCGAAAGGACTAATGCCTCTACCAGCTTATCAAGACCTGGTTGCAATGCTGGTTCCCCACCAGTAAGCGTTACGCAAGAAACGCAGGTGCTTTTAACCCAAGAAACCAGATCTGAAACACGTAAGGTTTCGTGAGGACAAGAATCTTCATTCGCCCAAGAGGTATCGCACCAAGAACAGGCCAGATTGCAGCCAGCCATGCGAATGAAAGCCGCAAGACGTCCTGCCCGCAACCCTTCCCCATTAATGGAAACGAAACGCTCTACCACCGGAAAGGAAGGCCCCCCGTCACGGTTGGTAGCAAGCGTTTCGTTAGAAAATTCTTCTTCAGTAAAGCTCATTGATGTTAACTCTCGCGCGTTTTGTATGCTTATTCCCCACAATAAATAGCACAGTTATTAGGGGTTTCATATACTTCAATTTCAGAAACCGGTAAACCAGCTTCTTCCAAACGACCATAAAAATAACGAGCTAAATTTTCTGCCGTCGTACGAAACGGCATGATGGTTAGAACAAACCCTTCCTTTTCAAGGCAAGAAAGCGTTTCTGGCATGAGGGATCCTTCTTCAATGATAAACGAATGGTCTAATTCTTCCGTTAACGCACGCAGTGCGTGTTTAAATTCACCAAAATCAATCACCATATCTTTATGGGTGCCTTCTTTACACAACTCTTCTTGGGAAAGATAGGCAACCACACGCCAACGATGACCATGAAGGTTTTCGCACTTACCATGATAATCCGTTAAAAAGTGAGCAGCATCAAAGCTACTTTCTGTTTTCAGTTTATACATAGCCGTTTTAAGCCATTACCCTTTCAATTCGTTCTACGCCTTCCTTGGTTGCCTCCGCGTCACCAAAAGCAGAAAGACGAATATATCCTTCACCAGAAGGACCAAAACCAGCTCCGGGTGTTGTAATTACCTGAGCTTTTTCCAACAACGTGTTGAATAAATCCCAAGAACCCATGCCATCGGGTGTTTTACACCACACATACGGACTATTTACGGCGCCAAACACCGTAAAACCGGCCCGTTCAAGTCCTTCTTTAATAACACGAGCATTAGTGCGATAGTAGTTAATGGTTTCTTCCACCTGTTTGGCTCCTTCAGGCGTATAAATTGCCGCAGCGCCGCGCTGGATGATATAGGAAGCGCCATTAAATTTAGTTGTTTGACGACGATTCCACAACGCATTTAAACTTTGCCCATCACGCACTAAAGCCTTAGGAACGACAGTATACCCGCAACGAGCGCCCGTAAAACCAGCTGTTTTAGAAAATGATCGAAATTCAATAGCACACGTTTCTGCACCCGCTACTTCATAAATAGAATGAGGAATTCCTTCTTCGGTGATAAAACGTTCATAGGCAGCGTCAAACATAATAAGCGCATCATGCTGGTTTGCATAATCAACCCATACCTGAAGCTGCTCTTTCGTTAACACCGTGCCCGTAGGATTATTGGGACTGCATAAATAGATTACATCAACAGGCTTTTCAGGAAGCGCTGGAACAAAGCTGTTTTCCGCCGTAGTGGGCATGTAATAAATATTCGTCCACCCTTGCGATGCTTCATCATATTCACCTGCACGACCTGCCATAGCATTCGTATCAACATAGACCGGATACACCGGATCGCATACCGCAATTACGTTGTTCACTGAAAGAATATCGCCAATGTTGCCGCAGTCAGACTTTGCACCATCCGATACAAATATTTCGTCATCATCTATTGCAACACCACGTGCGCGAAAATCGTTTTCCGCAATGGCACTACGCAAAAAGTCATAGCCTTGTTCGGGACCATAACCATGGAAGGTTTCTATATGAGCCATATCATCCACTGCTTTATGCATTGCTTCCACAACCGCTGGAGCTAAGGGACGGGTAACATCACCAATACCCATTTTAATAAGGTGAGCATCAGGATGCTTTTCTAGGTATGCCTGAGTTTTATGAGCGATATCGGAAAATAAATAACTACCAGGTAATTTGGCATAATTTTCGTTGACGTGCGCCACGAGATACCTCCTTGAAATGCCCTAAATCAGGCACTTTGACATCTTGCATTCACTTAACAGCATGGCACATCTTTGTAACAAGAGCGTAAACGGATAAAAGTGGCAAACCTCATGCACCGCCGCACTACCAAAACTGTAGGATTTACGACCTGCCACTTTAGAACCGTTGTTATAAATCAATGATGCTGTTGCCCGTTACCGCTACATTCACTGTGGCTTTAACCGCAAGTTCCCCATCAGGACGACGGATTTCCACTTCAGTAACCACTGTGCGTCTTCCTGCTTTAAGAACGGTACCAATTGCATCTATATAGGCATCATCAACACGCACAGGACGCAAATAATGTGCATTCACCGACATGGTAGCGTTTTCCCTCCCTAGGGTATCGACCGCACCCGTGCCTACAATATCCACCAAAGCAAGTAAGAAGCCTCCGTGGATAGTACCAATATTATTACCGCAGTCTGGACCGGGATACGACCTTAAGACAAAACGTCCCTCTTCAACTTCGTGCAGCTCACAACGATCAAACCCACGAATATCCACTACATCTTCTTCGCAGTAAGCTAAGATTTTTGGATGAAGCATGCTGGTTCCTTTCCCCGGCACGACACCTTTACAAAACATGATACCGTATACCTTGAAGAGGTGCTTCTTGCTCATTGGGCAAAACAATCGCATAGTTCGCTCGGCGAATCGAAAGATAGAAGAAAAAGGATGTTATGAGAGCATTAATTCAACGAGTATCCAATGCATCAGTATCAAGCAATAACAAAGAAACCCAGAACATAGCTCAGGGCTTGGTGGTGTTGTTAGGCGTCGGTCCTCAAGATGACACCACTACCGCTGAAAAACTGATGAACAAAATAAGTAAGCTGCGCATTTTTGAAGATGAAAACGGTAAAACGAACCTGTCTATTCAAGATATCCAAGGAAGCATTTTGCTAGTTTCGCAGTTCACCTTATATGCGGATTGCCGCAAGGGTAACAGACCGTCATTCACTAAAGGAGCTCACCCAGAACAAGCCAATACGCTTTATGCTTACTGCGCTGAATACACTAAACAATTAGGTATTCCCGTGAAAACTGGGTGGTTTGGCGCAATGATGAGCGTAGAATTAACCAATGAGGGACCCTTTACTATCTGGCTCGATACGGATGAACTCTAAAACTACAAAATGCATCTTTGCTGTATGGCACATCCCTAACATTCGGTAACATCCCCGACATACGGCGCGAAGCACGGCACTGGTTAATCTGATATGTGAAAGGAATTGGTAATGACCACATACGAAGATATTATCGAACTTGGTGTTTATGATACTGAAACCAAACTTTTCGAAGGGCAGTTCCCCATTCCTGAAGGCATTACCTACAATTCCTATGCAATTTGCGATGAAAAAGTAGCCATTATGGATTCGGTGGATGTGCGCTTTGCAGACCAGTGGCTTGCCAACCTTAAAGCTGCTCTTGAAGGAAAAGAGCCCGACTATTTAATCATCCAACACATGGAGCCTGATCATTCGGGCAGTATTGCACGGTTTTTACAAGCCTATCCTCACACTACCCTAGTGGGTAACGCTAAAACTTTTACCATGCTGGAAAACTTCTTTGGATCTGCTTTTTCTGAAAACCAGCTTGTTGTTAAAAATGGAGACGAATTATCACTTGGCAACCACACCTTAACTTTTGTGTTTGCTCCGATGGTTCACTGGCCAGAAGTTATGATGACCTACGATTCAGCCACAAAAGTTTTATTTAGCGCTGATGCTTTTGGTACCTTCGGTCCCGCTAAGATTGACAGACCTTGGATTGATGAAGCACGCCGTTATTACTTTGGCATTGTGGCTCCCTATGGCAAGCAAGTTCAAGCCCTGTTTAAGAAACTCACCGCCTACGATATTACCGCACTGTTCCCCTTACATGGTCCAGTGCTTACTGGCAATATTGAGCCCTATAAAAATGCTTATAAAACCTGGGCTAGCTATGCACCCGAAAAGACAGGTGTCACCTTGGTATATTCTTCTGTCTATGGGCACACCAAACAGGCCGTAGAAACCCTTGCCTCAATGCTAGAAGAAAAAAATTGCTCCGTTGAACAATTCGATCTTTCTCGTTGTGTTGAATCCGAAGCAGTCGCTGCCGCTTTTTGCTACGACACCCTTGTGTGTGCTTCTGTAACCTACAACGGTTCAGCTTTCCCCGCTATGAAAACATTCTTAGAAGCACTCGTTGAAAAGAAATATCAAAACCGCAAAGTAGCCTTTATTCAAAACGGATCATGGGCCCCTATGGCAACAAAAACTATGAAGGAAATTTTGGAAGGCTGCAAAGATCTTACATTCGTAGAACCAGAAATCACGATTACAGGCGCTCTGAATGATGAAACAAACAAAGAACTAAAAGAGTTGGCCCACGTCCTTACTGAAAGCAAGGACTAACACCTATCAAGAATATGAAGAAACCACCAGCAAAGACTAGTTTCGCGGCAACCACGCTTTCCACGGCATCTACGCCATGGAGGTATGCACCATGGATAACGCGAATTATCTTTGCGGTGGTTTTTTTCCTTAATATTCAGTGCGCATTGCAATTCGTTATTACACCCAATGCTTATCTGAATGCCTATGAATTAAGCGGAGCTTCTGGCACCGTTGCAATTCAAGGACTTGGGGTTGCTTTTCTGATGTGGAACACTACCTACCCGTTATATCTCGTTCAACCCACAAAATACCGGTTCTTGGGCATAATAATTCTTGTTCAGCAAGCAATTGGCCTTATAGGAGAAAGTATCATTCTGCTTTCGTTACCCCTTGGACACGAGATGCTTGCTGGTAGTATTATTCGCTTCATCTGTTTTGATGCCATAGGCCTTATAGCAATGAGTGCAACATACCTTTTCCTGTATGCCGCACTCAAACGATCTAAGAAGCCGCGCATGGAACCCTAGGTGTTCTTTTCTTATTTTGTTTTCTTATGATAGGCAACCCAGTACGCCATACCAACAAAGAGTGCACCGCCCACAATGTTACCCGGCACCGTAGCACTCCAATTCCACAGAGCGCCACCCCAGGTAAGCACCGAAGGATCAATACCCGCAGGAACAATACCTACCGAGGTAAGCAAAATACCCATAGGCAAGAAGAACATGTTCGCAACACAGTGCTCAAATCCACAAGCAACAAAGGCAGCAATGGGAAGCAAGATGCCCAGCATTTTATCAGCCACTGTTTTGCCTGCGTACCCAATCCAAACGGCTAAGCAAACTAAAAAGTTACACATAATTCCCTTGGCAAAAAGGGTTAACCAGTCAGGCGTCATCTTACCTGAAGCAACACTTACCATGGTTTGACCCACAATGCCGCCATTCATTGACTGCATCCCCGAAAGATAGACCAAGCCCACAATAATAAGCGCTCCCACAAAATTGCCCACGAATACTACGATCCAGTTCTTCAGCACCGCGCCCCAGCTAATCTTTTTACTGGCAGCACTCATGACAATCATCGTATTACCCGTAAATAATTCTGCACCGCATACAATTACCAAAAGCAGGCCCAATGAGAACAAAGCGCCGCCTAACACACGTTGAACGGCAAAAGGTAAATCCGGATCCCCTGAAACCAGCAGAAAGAACATTGCACCCATGGCAATAAAAGCGCCCGCCATAATTGAAAGCATAAAAGACTGAGTAAAACTCATTGATGTCTTAGTAACACCAAGCCCTTCCGCTTTTGCTTCAATTTCTGCAGGAGCAAGTGCATCACTTTTTGGCAAGCTTGGCAAAACATCTTTGAGCTCTTCTAATGACATACCATCACCTTATCCTTTACAAAGAGCGGCATCTTTGACCCTTTCCTAACCACACCGAACCTTACCACAATACGTTGTGGAATTACCGGTACGCATGCCCAGTGGTTGTGGATACCTCTGTATTGGTAAAACGTTTCAATATGAATTTATTACGCAAGTTTCCTAACCGCCATTCCTTAAGGACAAGAATAGTTAGACTATCGAATAGTTTGTTTGTCAAATTAATTTAGGTAAGGAAAATCTTTGTACGAAGTCCGCACTTCAGGGCGTGGTCAGGTAAACAAACACACCCATCCTAAACGATCGCTCTGGAAACGCTTTTACGTTTCGCTGCTTCTCTTGCTTTTGCCTTTTCTGCTGAAAGTATTTCGTCTTTCAAAAAAAGTACGTAACGAAGGAATATATGTAGGCGAAGGTTTTGTCTTACGTTTAACCATTACCGGTTTTTCTCATAGTCGCACCCTGCGATATGGGCACCATACTTGGCATGGTGTCTCAGAAGACACCAAACCTGGCCTTACTATTGCCTTTCGCGATTTGGACTATGCCTACGATATTTTCTCTGGCGGCATTACTTTAAAGGAAGGTTTATCTGCTCGTCTTTTTACCACCCATGGTCCTAACGACAAAGGCGTTGCCATTACCTATTTGTTTACCGTTATCCTTAAAACCTTTTTCTTCTGGCGCTCAGCATATCGGAGGTCTTAAATGAATGCATTTGAATTTCACTGCCCCACTAAAATAATTTGCGGTAAAAATGCCTTACACAAATTGCCCGTTAAAATGGCAGACCGCAATGTAACTAAACCACTTATTGTTACCGACGAAAACTTGGTAAAGCTTGGTATTGCAGAACATGTATTTTCACCTTTAAAGGAAGCTGACATTCCTTACGTAGTTTACGACCAAGTTCCCCCCGATTCTTCCTTAACCGTAGTCAATGAAGTTGCTGAACTCTATCGCACGCAAGGTTGCGATGGCTGGATAGCACTTGGTGGTGGATCTGCTATCGATACGGCAAAAGGCGCTGCCGCAGCGGTTTCCGTAGGCGAAAAAGACTTCACGGAACTACAGGGCTCCGAAATTCTTCAGGATGATCTTGATACCCTTATCGCTATCCCCACCACCGCGGGTACCGGATCGGAAGTTACGCTGGTAGCCGTAGTTGCAGATACACAGGCACATGCAAAGTTAAGTTATACCTCCTACCGCCTTGTGCCTCACCTAGCATTTTTAGACCCGCAACTTACCGCTTCACTTCCGCCAAAGCTAACCGCAACCACCGGCATTGATGCGCTTACCCATGCTATTGAAGCTTATACTTCTATTCAGAAAAATCCTATTAGCGATGCTTTAGCAGTACAAGCAATTCGCTTAATTACTGAAAATCTTGCTCATTCATGCGCCGAACCAAACGATTTAGACGCACGCACCAACTTAGCACTGGGAAGTTTACTTGCCGGCGCATCGTTTTCTAACGCCATGGTTGGCATCGTACATGCTATCGGTCATTCATTGGGCGGCTTATGCCACATTCCACACGGTCAAGCTATGATGCTGCTTTTGCCGCATTGCGTCCATTTCAACCGTGCTCATGGCTATCACAAAGGCTTATACGGAGAATTGTTAGCAGCTCTTCGCCCTGATTTAGATACAGCTCGCCTTTCTGCAGACGAAAAAGATGCCCTGTTTGAAACCGAGCTGTTCACCATGAATGATTTTTATCATCGCGAATACGGCGTACCTACCCGCTTGTCTGAGCTGCGTGTAACCAAAGATCAACTACCTGCCGTAGCAAAACAAGCACGCTACGATGGCGCTGCATTGTACAACAAGCAAGAAATCACTGAAGACGTTGCCCTTGAAATTCTGGAGGCTGCACTGTAATGACTTCTCAATCAAACTCAAAAGAATGCTTAACTTCTAAAGATCGCACACAGGAACAATCAGCGCAGAAGCAAACATCGAAAGAACAAACGTCCCGGGGACAAGAATCGCAAGAACAAGTCTCTCAGCACACCGCCGCCTACACCTGCGCAGCTGATGTACAGGCAGCGGTAGATTCAATGCACGCCTGGTTCGAAACGGGAAAAACACTTCCGCTTCACTACCGCCGAAACATTCTCCAAGCACTGCGTACCTACTTAAAAAAGCATGAAAACGAAGTCTTAGACGCCCTTCATGAAGACCTAGGCAAGGCACCCTTTGAAGGGTTTGCGACCGAACTCGGCATCGTATATGACGAAATTCGCCTATGCTTAAGCAAGCTGTATGCCTGGGCAAAGCCTAAACGAGTTGCTACCCCTCTTGCTCATTTCCCTTCATCATCAAAGGTGTATCCTTCCCCCTACGGTGTTGTAGCCGTTCTTTCACCTTGGAACTATCCGCTTCAGTTGGCCTTAGTTCCTGTTATCGACGCACTAACTGCAGGTAATTGCGTGGTATTAAAGCCCTCGCACACCTCTCCTGCCACCAGCGCTTTTCTGCAGAAGCTTTGCGATGACGTGTTTGACCCCAATTTGGTTCGCTGCTTGCCCAGTGGCGGACATATGAACGATTGGATTCTTGAAACCAAATTCGACAAAATATTTTTCACAGGCAGCCCTCGTGTCGGTCGACAGATTATGCATGCTGCTGCTGACAACCTTACCGATGTTACCCTGGAACTTGGTGGCAAAAGCCCCTGCATTATTGCTCAAGATGCCAACATTAAGCGCGCCGCGCAGCGTATTGCATGGGGCAAATGCATTAACTCCGGTCAAACCTGTGTGGCCCCCGATTACTTCCTAGTGCACGAAAATGTTGTTGATGCCTTCGTAGCGGAGCTGGATACCTGGCTTCATACGTATTACGGCAAGAACATTTTAGAATCCAGTGAATACCCTCATATGATTAATGAACATCACTTCGATCGTGTTTGCGGGCTTATCGATAATCACAACGACAACGCTTTCATAGCGCTTGGTGGTGGACGCGATTCCGAAACACTCCGCATCGAACCAACCGTAATGCGTGGTGTTACGTTAGATGATCCTGTTATGGGAGAAGAAATATTTGGACCGGTACTGCCTATTATCACCTGGAAGACTTTCGATGAAGCTTTGCAGGTAATCCGCAGCTTCCCGGAACCTTTAGCATGCTACGTCTTTTCTACCAGCAGGGTATTCCAGGGACAGGTAATTACTTCGGTGCCGTTTGGTGGCGCTACTATTAACGACGTGGTTATTCATCTCGCAAACAATCATATGGGCTTTGGTGGCTTTGGAGAATCGGGCATGGGAGCCTATCACGGCAAAGCAGGCTTTGATTGCTTTACGCACTATAAGTCCACGCTGAAGAAATCAAACCTTATTGAAATGCCTGTACGAAACCCTCCCTTTAGCGGCATGAAAATGAAGATCGTAAAACTTTTAATGCGCTAGTTTTAATCAACCCCTCAGGGAATTACATTTAACCTACCGCTTAGATTTTTAGAAAAACAGCCCAGACAATTCTGGGCTGTTTATGTATGCAATCACGTGTTATTTAAAGTTCCCTACATATCCCATAGCATCAGACATTTCTTGGATACGTTCTAGCGGAAACGGCGGTTAATGACCAAAATCATTTGAACCCGCACGCCCGTATAGTTAAGTACTAGCACCTCAAGCTAACGTGTCTGCTGTTCCACCACTCTGACATGTTTTTAAGCTATTTATATGTCAAAAAGCAACAAAAAAGGTAGCCATCTTACGATAGCTACCTGGACGTTTAGCTGGTGTCAGAGGCGGGATTTGAACCCGCACGCCCGTATAGTTAGGCACTAGCACCTCAAGCTAGCGTGTCTGCCGTTCCACCACTCTGACATGTTACTTAAGCTATTGGCTTAAGGGCTGCTCTCTTGCAGCGAGGACTATATTACCAGAACGAAACAAAGTTGCAAGAACTTTTTTTAGCAATTTTAGCCAATAGTTCCTTGCGGATAAACGATCATCAAAACAATGAGCGAAATCAAGAAAACTGCAGCCAAAATAATAGTAATGCGGTCCAAATTCTTCTCTACCGTGCCGGAACCAGTTTGGTTGTTGTAAACCTGAGCGGCAATCATGTCGCTCAAACCAGTGCCCTTACCGGAATGAAGCAAAACAAAAATTACCAGGCCAATACCTGAAATTACCAAAAGAACGGTAAAAATAATCGCAATAATAGACAACGTATTTCCTTATCTTCGCAAACGTATATTTGTATGCTTACACAAAATATGAATTATAGAAACTAAAGCGCCACTTCGCAAGGCGCTAAAGTCGTTATTTTTAATTACGTACCCATTCTTCACAAGTCTAAGCGGGAATATTGTCGGTAATCTCGAACGTATATTGATTTACCCCACGCTTGAAAGTAATAAGGCCACTGTATTCAAGAATATCGTAAGAAACGCTGGTCTTTAAATACCGCTGCGTAACGAGGCCCTTCTTTTTATTCAGAAGATAGGGAAAATAGAACACTGCCCCATATTTCCCCGGATAGCTCTGTTCCGACTCCCATACTTCCAAAATTCCAAGTGTTCCCACCAAATGTTGATATTTGGAACCATGAGGAACTTCCTGCAGTACTGCGAATTTGCCACTTTTGCAAAGCCTTGCCATGAAAAAGTACCCACCCTTTCTTTACTACAGTACTGCACGTAAATGCTTTCAATCACGTATACGCTTATGTTGTACGTCGATTATCCCCTACCATAACATGCTTTTATGCTTTAAGAGATCTGATTAAACAAAAGCTTGAGGATTGCTTCCCAGCTCAAAATCACACTTGCTCCCTGAGCGAAAAAGTTTGCTATAAAATTTCGGCTTCTCAAAAAGATTAAAGACCCAGACTAATAAAGGGAAGCAAAGCTTCCCTTTATACAGATTCAAATTAGTTGAAGTTTTCCGAAAGGTACCTCGTTAGCAGGATGCCGCATGTGCCGCTTCGATAAGCTGACGGAACGAATCTGACTGCAGCGAAGCACCACCAATCAGACCTCCATCAATATCAGGTTGCGCCAACAATGATTCTACATTCCCCACATTCATGGAACCACCATACAAAACACGACAAGTGTCAGCTACGCTCTGTCCAAACATATCAGCAATGGTGGCGCGAATTGCCGCACATACTTCCTCAGCTTGTTCAGGGGTTGCCGTACGACCTGTTCCAATGGCCCAAATAGGCTCGTAAGCAATTACCACGTCTTTCATATCCGTTTCATCAAGCCCTGCAAGCGCCGCACGAACCTGAGCTACCACAAAGCCTAGATAATCACCCGAATCACGCATTGCGAGCGATTCTCCTACACACACAATAGGAGCAATGCCAGCTTCGATTAAAGCCTTAACTTTCATATTTACCGACGCATCGGTTTCATTGAACATTTCACGACGCTCAGAATGGCCCACTATGCAAAATTCGCAGCCCGCCTCTTTAATCATAGGAATAGAAATTTCGCCTGTAAAGGCTCCAGATTCTTCCCAATGAACGTTTTGCGCACCTACTGCAATGTTGGTTTTATCGAAATCAATAACGGTATAGACCGACTTAATATCGATCGCAGGAGGACACACCACAATATCTACGTTGTCCCAATTGCGATTGTATTGATTGCAAAGTTGTTGAGTTAAAACAATAGCTTCCGATATTGTTTTGTTCATTTTCCAGTTGCCAGCCATTAAGTACTTGCGCATTTGAACCCCCTACCAAAACGCACAACCTTTTGATTTATAGTTTCGATACTTTACGCATACGCAGAAGAACCAAACATCCTGAGCACATGGTTTTCCGAAACGTGTTGGAAAACCTACCAAAAGCTTACCGATAAAACAGCCTGGCACCTCTACGCTTCGTGCATGTCGTTATTTAAGTGCTTCAACACCAGGAAGAGCTTCGCCCTGAACCAATTCCATAGAAGCACCGCCACCGGTAGAGATAAAGGTCATCTGATCGGCCAAATCAAATTTATTAACCGCTGCAACGCTATCTCCGCCACCAATAATAGTGTCAGCATCTTTGTTTGCTGCTACTGCAAGAGCAACACCCTTCGTGCCTGCCTCAAAGGACGACATTTCAAACACACCCATAGGGCCATTCCAAAATACTGTTTTGGCACTGGCAATTGCCTCCGCATAGGCCTTGGTAGTTTCTGGACCAATATCCAACCCCATCATGTCATCAGGGATGGCATCTACCCCACAGGTAACCGTGTTTGCATCATTGGCAAAAGCGTCAGCACAAACTACATCGGTAGGAAGAAGAATAGAAACACCCTTGTTCTTTGCTTTTTCCAACATAGCAGAAGCACGTTCTACCCAATCCTGCTCCATCAAAGACGTACCAACGGTATACCCTTGCGCAGCCAAAAACGTAAAGCACATGCCACCACCAATAATAAGGGTGTCGCACTTATCAATTAAAGCATCAATAACTGCTACCTTATCAGACACCTTAGAGCCACCAAGTATGGCAACAAAAGGATGATTAGGATTATCCAGCATAGACGTCAGCGTGCTTACTTCCTTTTCCATAAGCATACCCGCATAAGCTGGCAAATACGACGCTACACCAGCCGTGGAAGCATGTGCACGATGGGCAGCACCAAAAGCATCGTTTACGTAGACCTCAGCCAAAGAAGCTAATTCTTTGGCAAATTCTGGATCATTTTTCTTTTCACGTTTATCAAAACGAAGATTTTCTAACAGGGCCACATCGCCATTTTTCAAAGAAGCAACTACTTCTTTTGCGGAATCACCGATAGTATCTGTCGCAAAAGCTACCGGCTTGCCCAAAACTTTCGACAAGTAGCGCGCCACAGGAGCAAGAGAATATTCTGCTTGATATCCCGTACCATCAGGACGTCCTAAATGACTGCAAAGAATAACTTTTGCTCCGTGTTCAATTAAATAGGTAATAGTAGGCAGCGCTGCCTGAATACGGGTGTCGTCACTTACTTCCCCATTGGAAAGCGGAACATTGAAATCTACACGACATAAAACACGCTTCCCCGATACATCAGCATCAGCAAGGGTTTTAACTTTACCCATTTCTCGTACCTTTCTCTTGTGCCAGCAGCAAGCGCTGAATGGATTATTTCCCTAAATTTATTCAATCACTTCTAGCGCTTGGCTCAATTCCTCAAACACAAAAGAGAGCCTCAAGGTTTGAGGCTCTCTTATTTATTCGTTACTTCGAAGGGAATTCCTCGCAAAACACTTACAGCATAATCTTTGCAAGGTCTTTAACACGGTTTGAATAACCCCATTCGTTATCGTACCAAGATACGCACTTGACCAGGTTACCCTTTCCGCCCAAAACCATAGTGAGTTTGCTGTCAAAAAGCGAAGAATGAGAATCGCCCACGATGTCAGCCGAAACAATGGGATCTTCCACGTAAGCCAAAATGCCCTTCATAGGACCTTCAGCAGCCGCCTTAATAGCCGCATTTACTTCTTCAACGGTAACTTCGCGTTCCAGTTCAACCGTTAAATCAACCATAGATCCATCAGGAGTAGGAACACGAGTAGCAAATCCGTCAAGCTTACCCTTCAATTCAGGAAGAACCAACGAAACAGCACGGGCTGCACCAGTAGTAGTAGGAATCATAGAAAGGTTAGCAGCGCGAGCACGGCGCAAATCCTTATGAGACTGATCCAGAACCTTCTGGTCGTTGGTGTAGGAATGAATGGTATTCATGAATCCACGCTTAATACCAAAGCTATCCATGAGTACCTTAGCAAAAGGAGCAAGACAGTTGGTGGTACAAGAAGCGTTAGACACAATATGATGCTTTTCTGGATCATACTGGCTGTCGTTTACACCCATAACAATGGTGATGTCTTCATTCTTAGCAGGAGCCGTAATTAATACCTTTTTTGCACCAGCATCAATATGAGCATGAGCGGCATTTGCATCGGTGAAGAAGCCAGTTGACTCAATAACCAATTCAACACCAAGTTCGCCCCAAGGTAAGTTTTCAGGATTGCGATCCGATAACACCTTAACTGCTCTACCGTCTACTACGATAGAATCACCGTCAACCCTTACTTCATCATACACACGACCATGAATTGAGTCGTACTTAAGCAGATGAGCTGCTGCGGTAATGCTGCCAGGATCGTTGATAGCGACAATATCAAACGCAGGATCTTTTTCCATTGCTCGAAAAACAAGTCGGCCAATGCGGCCGAAGCCGTTGATACCAACCTTGGTTGCCATAGGGCTCCCCTTTCAGATGTGTTATAGATAAGTGCGCCATGTAAACGCACAAACGAAACATGACGTAGTTATTCTAACATGCAAACGAATAAGGCAACGAATATCGACCAACTTTGTATGCAAGCGATGATCAAAATGAAACAAACTATACGATAAATTGATTAATTAACAACTTTGCTGGCACTTTTCAGATTTTACTTGTGAGCTTTTAAGCTCGCTCATTGCCTTTGCTTGTTGCTTTTGAGTTCACTTATTACGTTTACTTACCGCTTTTTAATTGGCGAATTCTGAATTGGTGGGCTTTGTTTAGCCTACGTGATAGTTTACTTTCCAACTTTTGAGCTTGTTTACGAACTCATTTTGGGCTTACCAGAAACTTCTCGTGCCATTTGCTCAATCCGTCGAACACGATGATAAATTGCCGATTTTGAAAGCGGCGGATTTGCCCGTTCACCCAATTCTTTAAGAGTAGCTTCTGGATAACGAACACGAAGTTGAATATATTCCTGTAGGCCACGCGGCAATGATTTGATGTCGCGATGATCCAACAAGGTACGAATAGCAGCAACCTGTTCAACCGATGCTTCAGCTGTTTTTGCTTGGTTGGCGATTTCAGCATTAACTCGGCGATTAACGTCGTTGCGCACACTTTTAATAACGCGCTCGTTTTCCATCTTTAAAGCACTTTGATGTGCTCCCACAAACGCCAAAAACGATGAAATAGCCGCACCACTTTTGAGATACACCGTATAGGTATTGCGCCTTTCAACAATTTTGGCATGGATATCCTTAGTTGAAAGCAATTCCACAATGTCGTTTGCCATGGTTTGCGATTCCACGGTAAGTTCAAAATGAAAGTCGCCGCGTGGGTTAGAAATAAACCCACTGCCAAGAAACACCCCGCGCAAATAGGCTGAAGCACAGCAAGATTTTTGCACCAACTTGGGGTCAATTCCTCTTTTAAGGCCTTCTTCTCCAATAACGCCCAAATCATAGAGCGCTTCAGTTAAGCGAGGCTGTGTAGGAACTTCAATAAGCCAGTTAGGCGTTTTATGCAAAACGCTGCGACGCATGGTTAGATCGGTTTTAAGGGCGTAACGCGCGTGAAGCGTACGAATGATAAAGCGCGCTACCTGGGGCACATCGGTAGAAATTTCAAGACGAAACTTACCGGGTCCGTTAAAGAAAATAGACCCTTCAATGCGAATAAGCGCAGCAAGCGTTGCCGCATCACAATGAGAACAGGTAGGTTCTACGCGAGATAATTCTTCTTTTACCTCTGTGGTGAACGACAAAGCTTAAACACCCCCATGAATGCATCAGCCAAAGCAGTAGGATCATGCCAGGTAGGACGAAGAGGATCCTTCATGTTACGCAAAAGCACCACGGGTCCTTGCGCCTGAATAGCTTCTATATCTTCTTGAGTTATTTTGACCGATCTAATTTTTGCACGTGCTGGCAAGTTTTTACCATCACGCATTTCGGACATAGCACGCTCCTGTGAAGCAGATCCTGCTACCGCTTCAAACGCACCCGTGCTAAAGCGCGACTTCTTTGGCTTTCCTGCACTGTGAATTAATACGTAGTCAAGCTTTCCTCGCATACCGTGTCGCAGAAGTGCTTCCACGTGCTCTCGTGCCGAAAGCCCCCACGTTTCACCCTGCTGATCCGCCAAGCTACACACAAACACGGTGCGCGCTTTCGATTGCGCGATGGCATCCACAATACCAGGAACCAACAGGTTCGGAATAATGGAAGTAAAAAGCGAGCCAGGGCCTAAAACAATAATATCAGCCTGACGAATGGCCCGAATAGCTTCCATGTACGGCAAACATTCTTCAGGCGATTCTAGCCATACCTGCTCTAAAGCAGTAGATGAATGTGATGCAAGCGCCTGCCCATGCAAGACGCGTCCATCAAGGGTACGTGCACACAACGTAACATTGTTGAGCGTAGAAGGATACACGTGCCCCCGCGCGCCAAGCAGCTGCCCACATATTTTAATGGCTTCTGGAAACGACCCCGTCGCATTTTCCAGTGCAGAAAGCATCAAATTTCCCAAGGTATGGTTGCGCGCAAAATCAAAACGATACTTAAAAGCCTTAGTAAGTGGATCATCAGGATTTGCCGCAAAGGCAGCTAAACATTTTCTAATATCCCCGGGAGGTGTAACGTGCGCCTCTTCACGCAAAATACCAGTTGATCCCCCATCGTCTGCCATTGCTACCACCGCTGACGTTTGAACGCCCAACGCTAAAAGTGTACGAATGGAAACAGGCGCACCCGTACCACCGCCAATAACTACTGCTTTTAGTTTTGTGGGATCTACCGAATCCCTACGATGAACCAAATGGTCTTTTAAAGAACCAATTGCCTTAAAAGCCTGAGTTGAAGAAGGATCTAAACTAAAGCCATTTTCAGAATGGCCACCTAAGGAAAGAGCGCTCATTTGGTTGCCCCCTTACTGGTATCTGCAAGGGCAATATCACGATGATAGGCGCGTACGTTGTATCCCGAGTCGCGCAAAAGTGCTGCGGTTTTTTCTGCCAGCACTACACTTCTGTGCTGACCACCGGTACAACCCACCCCAATAGCGAGATGCTGCTTGCCTTCTGCAACATAGCCAGGCATAACACAGTTCAGCAGGTTTTCCCACGCCTCTAAAAACTTGGTAGTTTCTTCTCGACCAAGCACGTAATCGCTTACGGGCTTATCCAAACCCGTAAGTCCACGAAGTTCAGGGATATAGAACGGATTAGGCAAAAAACGCACATCAATAACAATATCGGCATCAAGAGGGGCTCCATGCTTAAAGCCAAAGGAATATACCACCACATTCATACCGTCTTTATCGGTTTCTTTCGAATAGATAGAGCGTAATACTTCACGCAGCTCACGCGGTTTCATATCACTCGTATCAATATAGGAATGGGCAACGTCGCGCAATTCTTGCGTGAGCTTACGCTCGTACGCAATAGCCTGCGCTATGGAACGAGAATTGTTTACGCACAAAGGATGACGACGACGCGAAGCTTTATAGCGAGCAATAAGCACTTCATCGCGCGCATCCAAAAAGATAATGCGAAACGTAATGCCCGCCGCTTCAACATTAGCCAATTCTCCCACCAGTTGTTTAAAGTATTCGCGGTTTCGCGCATCGCACACAATAGCAAGCTTGCGACCAATTTCACTATGACCGGGCAAACTGGCCAAGCTAATCATGTTCATAATGAGAGAAGGTGGCAAATTATCAATACAGAAGTAGCCCAAATCTTCAAAAGTGTGCATTGCTTCGGTGCGACCTGCACCGCTCATGCCGGTAATAATAACTACATCAGGACCTTGATTAGTGGGCACTTCCTGATTGTTGTCAACCGATTCAGCCTGTTGCGTATCTACCATTGGTACTCCCTTAGATCCTGATTAGTTATTTTCGCAGTGCCGAAAGCGCTGTCGCAATCACCGTAACGTCTAGACATACTTACAACACTGCTGTAATACCACGAACTACTGGTTTTTATTATCGCGCAAGCCAAGCACACCTATGGCTCGTTATCAGTGGTTTTAGCATCCTTTTTACCATTATATTGCCTAAGCACAGCATACACATCTTCAGCAACCTGACTAGGCACGACACCAGTTTGTTTAATTTCTTCCAAGCTTGCCTGTCGCAAAGCCGAAAAAGAGCCAAATGCTTTAAGAAGAGCCTTTTTACGTTTAGGGCCCATCCCCACCACTTCATCCAAAATACTAGTGGTCATAGCTTTACCGCGAAGTTCACGATGAAACGTGATGGCAAAACGATGTGCTTCGTCTCGAACCTGCTTTACCAAATACAAGCTGGGACTTCCACTGGGTAAAACCACCGGGCCACTATCCTGCCAAGGCACAAACAGTTCTTCGTCGCGCTTAGCCAAACCACAAACAGGGATATCACCTGCGCCCAGTTCTTCAAGCTGTTTTATGGCGGCAGTTAACTGAGGCTTACCACCGTCAACAATAATCAAGTCTGGCTTTTTACCAAAGCGTTCATCCTGAAGCCGATCCGCACAATAGCGACGAGCGAATACTTCGCTCATCATGGCAAAGTCGTTCGCTTCTTCAGTTTCCATACGTATTTTAAAGCGGCGATATTGGCTTTTATCAGGCCTTCCATTGGTAAACACCACCATGGATGCCACTGAATGACGGCCGTGAATGGTAGAAATATCGAAACACTCAATGCGAAGAGGTGGTGCATCCAGCGCCAGCGCACTTTCCAACTGCATAAGAGCTGCATTTATGCGATCGTCATCGTAGCTACTGCGAGCCTTATAACGCATAAGAACATGACGAGCGTTTTTCTGCGCCATAGCCATAAGCGCATTCTTTTCACCACGCTGGGGAACCGTAAAACGAGCCTTAGCCCCATGGGCGCTTGCCAGCTTTTCGGTAAGCCACGATTCAATAACTTCAGCATCTTCGGGTATTTGCTCTACGATTAATTCATGAGGGATAGATTCAGTTGAATCGTAATAGCGCAGTACAAACATACGCAACAATTCCGATTCGGGAACATCTTTTCCCTTATTAAAAATAAATTCATTGGTGTTAACAATGCGCCCTTCGCGCAAAATTAAAACGGTAACACCCGCGATGGTTTCCTCGCGATAAAACGCAATAACATCGGCATTTAAACGATGAGAAGACACCGCATGTTGGGTATCGGAAAGCGATTTAATGGTATCAATGCGACCCTTAATGCGACCTGCTCGTTCGAAATCAAGCGCTTCGGCAGCCTGCTGCATTTCCAAGGTAAGTTCTTCGATAAATTCCGAATGTTGACCCGACAAAAAGCGCTCTACCCGCGCTACTTGTTCCTGATACGCCTCCGGCCCCATTTCGCCACAGCACACCCCAGGTCCTAACCCCACATGGGCATCAAAACAGGGACGTTTCGATAATTCAAGCTCATCGTATGGCGTTTGCTCCAAACGTCGCGTCATACGACGCCATTCCGCACACGAAGCCGCACAGATGGGTACCACACGACGGACCGTATCCACTAATTCGCGCGCAGCACGAGAATCGGTATAAGGCCCAAAGTAGCGCGTTTGGGGCTTGTGCGTTTCACGCGTGTACTTAATAGCAGGAAATACATCCCCTTTGGTAAGTGCAATAAAGGGATAGCTTTTATCATCCTTAAAGTCAGCGTTGAAATAAGGGGAATATTGTTTAATTAAATTGCGTTCAAGCACCAAACTTTCATGCTCGTTAGCAGTTACGACATATTCAAACGAATCGATTTGCGAAACCAACAGCGGAATTTTTTCGCGGCTGTCCTGAAAGTTAACATACTGACGCATGCGAGCACGCAGTTGCTTCGCCTTGCCCACATATATAACTTCCCCTTCGGCATTTTTCCAAAGATATACCCCGGGTTCTGTGGGCACGCTTGCAAGCTGATTTTTTATTTCTTGAAGTTTAGCAGCGTTCACCTTAGACCTGATCTTCCACGTCCATCAACATGAGCATGGTGTTATCGCGCATTTCTTTTGCCTGAGCACGCGTTAAATCGCCTGATGCATAGAAGTCTTGAATTACCTCAAGCTCAAGTTGCAAACCCCGTCTTTGGATGTCACTGGTGCTTACCATAACATTTTCTACAGCCTCTGAAGTAACCGTAGCATCGTTTGATTCTTCGAGCACCGCCAAAGCGCGTTCGTGCCTAATAAGCAAACGCGCTACTTCATCACTGGGGTAACGAGGGTCGTCAACCAAGGAACGAAGGAATTCAACTGCATACTGTTCGCTCATTACGCGCGCCTTATCTATGGCCGCCTTGTCTTCATCGCGACTAAACGGAAGCGAACTCAAAATACCGTGTTTGATAAGCGACACCCAATTGCGCAACCTGCCTAAACTATACTTCGCAATAAGTGAAGGACCTTTTTCATGCGCTATCAGGCTTTTATGACGCGAGAGCGCATCAATAACACGATAGACCGCATAGGGTTCTAGTTCTTTGCGCTTTGCCGCTTCGTAGAGCTTTTGCGCTTGATGCTCAATTACTTCAAACGTTAATTTAGGAGAAGGCGGAGCATCTTCAAGGGTGTTACTCATCGATCGAATGTTGCGAATGCGCTGGTTGTACGACTTAATAACCTGCTTTGTTTCGCGATCGTTTTCGTCGGTCGAATCCGCCATTAAACGTTCGATAACGGTACGAAGAATTTCAATACGGGTTCGTTCGTAATCAGCCACTTCTTCTTCATCAATTTCTTTTTCATTTTTCGGAGCCAAAATAGGCAACAAGAAATTAGCGAGCAAAAGCGTGCATACGATAACGCCCGAAGCAAGGAAGATGATAAGAGAACGCTGCGGGAATGGCTCGCCCGAACCCACGAAAAACGGAATCGAAAACGCGATGGATAAGGTAATAGCACCTTTGGGACCACCAATGGTGGTGATCAAGGCATCCTTAACGGTTTTCTTATTAAATTTATCTCGCTTGCCGGTTAGAGGATTTCTGAACAGGCGCGCCATGAGTAAGGCCCACGCAAAACGAAGCCCCACAATAAGCGCCGTAAGAATAAGCACATATCCGATAAGATCAAAGTTATCGATATACACATTGTCCCACGTTGATTGCATGGCATTAGGAAGCTGAATGCCCAAAAGCACGAACACGATGCCATTTAAGGTAAAGCTGATTACCTTCCACACACTGGAAAGCGCAATATTTAAACGCGAATGATAGGGCGAAATGCGCTGATCACGCAAAAGCGACCACACAATACCGCAAGCTACAACGCCCAAAATACCCGATACATGCAAGGTTTCCGCAATAAGAAACACAATAAAGGGCATGGATACTTCCAAAAACACATGAAAGGTAATGTTTTCCAAACCCATATCACGTACGCGATGGGCAAGAAAAGCGAATATCAGTGCAAGCAGAATTCCTAGAACAATGCCACCAAAGAAGGTAAAAGCGAAGGACGTAGCCGCATCGGCCAACGAAAAGAATCCCGTAACTGCTGCCGCAATGGCAAACTGAAAAGAAACTACACCGGAAGCATCATTGATCAGCGCTTCGCCTTGCAAAATAGCATTTTCCCTTTTACCAACCTGCGCTTCGCGCTTCAAGGCAGCAACTGCCACCGCATCGGTAGGACCTAACGCAGCACCAAGCGCAAAAGCTGCTGCCAGAGGGATTGAAGGCACGAGCCAATGCAGCACAAAGCCAACACACAGCACAATTAACAACACAAGGCCTATGGCGTAAGAAACAATAATGCCTTTGTTGTCCCATAAACTTTTTTTGTTCGCCTCAATGGAGTCATGGAATAACAAGGGCGCAATAAACAGAATAAGGAATAATTCTGGGTCAATCGAAACATGAATGGGCGATATGGCTAAAAACGCAATTATTACGCCCAGTCCAATTTGAATTAAAGGAGAAGAAATTCGAGGTACTACCTGATCCAATACCGAAGAAAGCAAAACTGCAACCATTAACAATAAAATGAGCTCAAATGCTTCCACTAATCAGGCTCCTTACCACATAAAGGCTACTCATTGATACGCTGTATAACCGCCTTATTTCCACTCTTTCAGAAGATATATTATCTACAAAATGCCCCTATATAAGAAGCATTTTGACACTAACTACGACAACTTCATAACTAAAGAGGAATAACGTTCTGTGGTACGATTTCTTAAAATATTTGCGTTTTAGGTATTGCATGAAACGTAAAAGCATGTAAAATACTTTCTTGCGCTTATGGTGGCTATAGTTCAGTTGGCTAGAATGCCAGATTGTGGCTCTGGAGGTCGTCGGTTCGAGTCCGATTAGCCACCCCAGCGCAACTTGAAAAATAAGCAAAATTTTTCTTGCAAATAGAAATTGGTTGCTTTAAAATAGCCTAGCGCTTTGACGCAAATCGTTTTTACGAAACCATTTGGACCGTTAGCTTAGTTGGTAGAGCAGGGGACTCTTAATCCCAAGGTCCGGGGTTCGAGTCCCCGACGGTCCACCATTGAATCTTCGCTCCCCTTTCGGGAGCTTTTTTATTGTCGAAATTTAGACTTTTTCCTGAAATTCGGATTTTTTTCTCAAAAATCAGGGGTACCCTGCAGAAAATCCTTAGTTGTGAGAGGTTCAATATCTTTGGTGTATAGCGCTTTTGCTCCTCTCGGCAAGTTCAAGCGCGGTGTTTGCTATTATCGTAGTGTTACCCGACAGGAGAAATAATGCTTGGATCCACCCTCATATTGGTAAACCCTGCCGCACGAAGTGGCAAAGCCTCTGAAGTAGCCGCTCAAACAGCAAGCGTACTCGATCAATTAAAAGCACATTCGCCTCAGGAACTTACCAGCTATTCATTTCATTACACTATTGCTCCTCATGATGCTACTTCGTTTATTCAACAAGAAGGTGCACAGTACGACACGATTATTGCCGTCGGGGGTGACGGTATTGTTAACGAAGTCATTAATGGGCTTATGGCTATTCCTGCAGCTAATCGACCTCGCTTCGGTCTAATCCCCTGCGGAAATGGCGATGATTTTGCTCGCAGCATCCACATGGATCGCAACCCCACCCAATCGCTTCAGCAGTTCGCTACACGCACGCTCACGCCAAAACGCATAGATGTAGGACGAGCAAATACCCAGTGGTTTGCAGAAACTCTATCGTTTGGGTTGGATGCAGCTATAGCGCTTGGAACCCAAGAGCTTCGTACCAAAACAAAGCGTACGGGCACCAGCCTTTATGTGCAATGCGGTATAGATCAGTTAAGGAACCATCGCGATATCCACGAAGTAACCATGACTCTCGATGGTGGCGCTCCCCAATCAATTGCCTGCTATATGCTCGCTATACAAAACGGCATGAGCTATGGGGGCGGCTTTAAAGTATGTCCTCAAGCACGTCTTAATGATGGCCTGCTTGATATCTGCTACGCTACCCCGCCACTTTCATTTATGGCAGCAACTACGCTGTTTCTTAAGGCAAAAGATGGCAAGCACATACACGACCAACATATTCATTTTGAAACCGCAAAACGAATCGAATTATCCTTCAAACATGCCTTGCCTTCACAAATTGATGGCGAAAAGTTCGATGATACCGAAATGGTAATTGAAACATTCCCCGGTGAGCTTGAAGTTCTTATGCCTTAGCGAACTCGATTTGCCTTAACGAACCCGAAATTCTACTGTTTTATCGAACTCGGAGTGTAACTTCCCTACCACAAACGTCGATATACCAACGCACCCGCATCATTGACCGTGCGTGAAAGCAAACCAAGATCAAGCATATATTCCAAGGTGCCAAATATCGTAGCAATGCGGTTTATTTGCGTAGAAATAGGAAATCCTTCAAGACCTTTTGGATAGTGAGCAGCACCCAAAATAGCCGCCTGACGTACCGTAAGCTCATCGTCGTTTTCAAACAGCTTGCGCGCACGAATTACCAGCGTCTCGTAACGTCCTTCAAGCATCGAAATAAACCGATTGATCTCAAACGAACCTAACAATGGGTTATGGTGGCACATATACACCGCCTGCAAGTTAAGTGCTTTGAGCTGTGCAAGGCTCTCCAAATACCTCGAAATAAGATGTTCATTTGCGGCATACTGCATACAACCAGGTGGAGCGTAGCAAATATGATCACCCGCAAACAATATCTTTTTATTGCGATCAAGAAGACATAGATGATTGGAAGTGTGACCAGGGGTTAAAAGGGCTTCAAAATGGTATCCCGCAAGAGAAATTACTTCCCCACCGTGCAATTCAACACGCGTGCCTTGGGTTAGAACCTGAGCTTTTTTGCCTGAAGCAACAAGACGAATAAAAGAAGCTGCAGATTCGCTATCCAAATCAGTCGAAGCACTTTGCACAAAGAAGGTTTTCATTAACGCTTCAGAGTCAACCTGGGTAGGCCCTGAATAGAGCGTCTTTGCCCCTTTATGAACACAGTACAGCAGGTTTCCGTCATGATCATCATGAAAGTGAGATAAAAAAACTTCTGTTTGGTTCCAAGGCACATGGAGAATACGCTCTACCCCATCAAGTGCTTCCGTACCACACAGATCGGGATGTCCGGTGTCAAAAATAAGAGCACGACTCCTTGGTTCTGCAATGCAATACAACTCTATGCGTTTGCAAAAAGGAAAACCCACTACATCAAAACTGCTTCGATATATATGCGATCTGAAAGGATAGCGCAGGGGAACCTCTTCAAGTACGCGTATAGCCTTGTAAGTAACACCTGGCCATCGGTACTCCGGTTCAAAATCCATGCTCATATCCTTCCTCATTGTGTGAAACTTTCTCGTATCTGCTTAGGTGCCCTACGGTGCTAAAGCATTAAACAGGAAAAGCAGTATCTAAAGTGTTGTTTAAGCGTAAGCGGCTTAGTTATTGCTACCCTTTGATCTATGTAAACAAACAAACTATTCTGTTGCTGAATCAGCAACACTTTTGATAATAGCGCAATCAACCCTTTAAAAGAAAATATGGCCTAAATGAGCAAAAGGCCCAAGAGTCTCTTGAGCCTTTTGACTTTTAAAAATTAACGCAGAGTTTGCTTACGAATTGTGAGCCCACAAAATATGGCTTACACAATACCCTGAGCCAACATAGCATCAGCAAGCTTCTTGAAGCCAGCAATGTTTGCACCTGCCACATAGTCACCTTCAACACCGTATTCACGTGCAGCATCGTCTGCAGCATGGAAGATGTTCTTCATGATGCCCTGAAGTTTAGCGTCAACTTCTTCGAAAGACCAAGAAAGACGCTCGGAGTTCTGAGACATTTCCAAACCAGAAGTTGCAACGCCACCAGCATTTGCTGCCTTACCAGGCATAAATACGATGCCGTTTTCCTGCAGATACTCGGTAGCATCCATAGTGGTAGGCATGTTAGCGCCTTCAGCTACAATCTGGCAGCCATTAGCAACCAAAGCCTTAGCATCATCAATAAGGAGTTCATTTTGAGTTGCGCAAGGAAGAGCAATATCAACCTTGATATTCCAAACGCCACGACCGTCATGATATTCAACACCTTCACGACGCTTTGCATATTCAGAAATACGGCCGCGTTCAACTTCCTTGATCTGCTTTACCAAAGCAACATCAATTCCATTAGGATCATAAATCCAACCGGTGGAGTCAGACAGGGTAACTACCTTTGCACCCAACTGCTGGGCCTTTTCGGTAGCATAAATTGCAACGTTACCAGAACCAGATACGGCAACCGTTTTACCCTCGAAAGAATCGCCCTTGCAAGCAAGGTATTCCTGTACAAAATAAATCAAACCATAGCCAGTTGCTTCGGTACGAGCCAAAGAGCCACCATAGGAAAGACCCTTGCCGGTCAAAACGCCTTCCCAAACATTGCGAATACGCTTGTACTGACCAAACATATAGCCAATTTCACGAGCGCCCGTTCCGATGTCACCAGCAGGAACGTCGGTATCAGCACCTACATGCTTGCAAAGCTCGGTCATGAAGGACTGGCAGAAACGCATTACTTCAGCGTCAGACTTACCCTTAGGATCGAAGTCAGAACCGCCCTTGCCGCCGCCCATAGGAAGCGTGGTCAAGCTGTTCTTGAAAATCTGCTCAAAACCAAGGAACTTAATAATGCCAAGGTTTACGGAAGGATGAAGACGAAGACCACCCTTGTAAGGGCCAAGGCAGCTGTTGAACTGTACGCGGAAACCACGATTTACCTGAACTTTACCCTCGTCGTCTACCCAAGGAACACGGAACATAATAACGCGTTCTGGTTCTACAATGCGCTCAAGCAATCCAGCCTTTTCGTATTCTGGATGAGCCTCAATAACAGGCTTCAAAGACGTAAGAACTTCAGTTACCGCCTGAATAAACTCAGGCTCGTTGGCATTCTTTGCCTTAACCTGTTCAATAACGGAGTCGACGTAACTCATAAATTCCTCCTCGATTAACACTCAACGTTCAGTATGGTATCAAAGAGAAGTACTTTATTTAAATAAAGCCACCCCTCGTTAACATGTTCGAAACAAACAATCGGGGGATGGCTTAAAACATCGGATAACTGTAATGAAGCGATATACGGCTGCCTTGTATGCTAGGCCAAGTGCGATAGATCGGCTGCTGGTGGCAAATAAAAGCTACATACGCTCTGGTGCCGAAACACCCAAAAGGTTAAGCGTGAGGGCCAAAACAATACGAGCAGAATCAGCCAAAGCAAGACGTGCCTGCTCAGTTTCTTCTCCTTCGCCAATAACGCGGCAATTTGTATAGAACGAATGGAACAGCGAAGCTAAATCCTGCGCATAGTGAGTCAAGCGGAATGGCGCACGGTCACGTGCAGCGCCCGCAATTAAATCAGTGAAATCTGCCATCTTACGCATAAGATCCAGTTCGCTTTCATGCGTTAGCACGGAAAGATTTGCTGAATCAATATGCAACGCTTCTACCAAATCGGCAACGGTTGCTCCTTCAGTATCAATTCCACGAGCTTGTGCCGCCTTGCGCAAAATAGAGCAAATACGAGCATGGGCGTACTGCACGTAGTACACCGGGTTTGAAGCATCCTTTTTCTTTGCTACTTCAATATCGAAATCAATGGATTGATCGGAAGACTTGGATAACATCATATAGCGCGTTGCATCAACGCCTACTTCATCAATTAATTCACGGAAGGTAATCATTTCACCTGTTCGCTTAGACATGCGAACCTGCTGACCATCACGGAACAGCGTTACTAGCTGACCAAGCACCACTTCCAGAGCATCAGGATAACCCCACACCGCCATCATTGCCTGACAGCGAGGAATATAACCATGATGGTCTGCACCCCAGATATCAATGAGATGATCGTAACCACGTTGCATCTTGTCATAGTGATAGGCCACATCGGACATGAAGTACGTCAACTCGCCATTTGTCTTAATTAAGACGCGATCTTTTTCATCGCCAAAGGCAGTGGAGCGGAAATAGGTTGCCCCATCCTGTTCAAAAATATAGCCACGTTCTTTCATGACTTCAAAAGCACGATCTACCTTTGTTTTGCCTTCCTCATCAGGCACAAATAGAGAACGCTCAGAAAACCAGGTGTCAAAATGATTGCCAAAAATTTCCAACGTTTCTTTCACGTTATCCATCATGGCCTTATAGCCCATTTCACGGAACTCGTGGCGACGAGTATCGGGATCAACCGAAAGCCACTTGTCACCATCACGGTCAATAATTTGCTGGGCAAGTTCTTTTACGTAACCT
>OCHV01000421.1_pt1 | contig 35464 bp, 46 predicted proteins | sample 1538461 | NCBI WGS metagenome assembly OCHV01 (sample SAMN04571692, study PRJEB22368) | human gut metagenome | biome: human gut; material: stool | host: Homo sapiens | place: Luxembourg | collected 2012-08-03 | reverse complement strand
TTCGCAATTTACTGAATATAGGGTTTATACGTTAGATAAATACAAGGTTTCCTAAACCGTGGGGCAGAGCAAGACACAACGTTCGCGCGAAATTATATACAACTTTTTCGCCAGAATACATACGACAGACGTAAGCCTTTGTAGTTCAACGGATAGAACGGCGGTTTCCTAAACCGCAAATCCGGGTTCGATTCCCGGCGAGGGTACAAGAAGCGACGGAATTTTCCGCCGCTTCGTTCATTTCTGCACACTTCGGTTGTATATTTGCTCGCAAATGTTGTCAAATAGTTGTCAAAAACCTGCACCATGCCGACCACATTCAAACCCGTTGTCTACGCCGACAATAAACGGCAGGACGGAACCTACAACGTAAAGATACGAGTTACCCATCGACGGCAGACATTGAAGCTGTCGACGAATATGTACGTCGCAGCGCATCAAATGACGCGCGCGCTTAAACTCAAAGACCAAAGCATAATCGACGAGGCGAAACGAATCATCGACAACTGGCGCGCCATCGTCGGACGGCTCGGAGCTGCGGCCGACGTTATGACCGTCCGGCAGGTAGTCGACTACATCAAGCAGACGGAGCAGAACAACATGGCTTTCGAACTCGATTTTATCGCCTACGGACGCAAAAAGGCCGAAACGATGCGCCCCGGAACGGGCATCGGGTATCAGATCGCCTTAAATGCGTTGGTACGGTATATCGGCACGGAAACACTTGACATCAGCCGAATAAATGCCCGGTTCCTTACGGGCTTCGAACGGTTCATCGAAGCCGAACCAGTTTTGACGCATAGCAAAAAGGGCACTATACATCAACTGCACAAGACCAAGAAAGGCGGTCGCGCCGTATCGTCCTATCTTGCCTGCGTCCGCCACATCCACAATCTCGCAAAACAGGAGTTTAACGACGAAGAATTGGGTGTCATCCGCATACCGCAATCGCCGTTCAAAACCTACAAGGTCAAGCAACCGCCAAAGGTTAAAAAACGGGCCGTCAGCCCCGATATACTCCAGCAAATAATCAACCTCGGCGACGAACCGCGCCGGGCTGGGTCGATCTCCGATTTCACACGCCGCGACCTCGCCCGCGACTGCTTCCTCCTGTCGTTCGGCCTTGCGGGCATGAACGCTGCCGACCTGCTATCCTGCCCTGCGCAGTCCCTCGATGGCGACGTTATTATTTACAACCGACAGAAAACAGCGAGCCGCCGAGAGGACGAGGCGGAAATGCACATCAGAATCGAACCGCAGATCGCGCCGTTGGTCGAGAAATTCAAAGACCCGACAGGGGCACGACTATTCCGGTTCCACCTGCACTACCGGGACGGCAATACGTTCAACGGAGCGTTGAATCAAGGTCTGAAACGAATTGACGATGCGCTACGGATTGCCCGCGACGCCGACCAACGTCAGAACGACGCCACAGGCGAAGATCGCCCCCTGCCGGAACATATCACATTCTATGCCGCCCGGCACAGCTGGGCAACGATAGCCCGTTCGGCCGCGCTCAAAATCGACAAATACACCGTACACGAGGCACTGAACCACGTCGACGCAGATATGAAAATAACCGACCGATATATCGACCGCGATTGGTCGGTCATTTGGCAGGCAAATGCAAAAGTACTTGGCCTGCTCGATTGGTCGGAACTCAAAAAAAGAGAAGAAAATCGGAAATAATCGGCGGGAATTTTGCATAATAAACAAATGTTTATTATATTTGCATTGTCAATAAAGCCAAAAGGATATGAAAAAACCAAGTAAGGAACAAAAGGAGTTCGAAGCAGAGCTAATTTACTATTTAAGGCTTTACAGCGAACTAAAAGGAAGAGAGGGAGCCGCAAAAGTCCTCGCTTCCATTGAGGAGGAAATCAACAAGCTGGTCGAAATCCTCAAAGAATTGTAAAACACAGCTCCCCGCCCCGCGGGGCGGGGAGCATAAACCAAATAGACTATGGCAACCAAGAAAGAAATGGACGATTTGAAACGTCGTTTTATAAGCGCTGAAACGGAAGAAGAACGCAACGAAATCGGCAAGGAGATTTCCGCGGCAATCGAACAAAACGCCGAGGAGGTCGCTGCGATCACCCTTTCGCAGATCATAGAAACAAACGAGCGCGCACAGGACGAATTAGTGCGCAATCGCCTTAAATCGGTGCTCCCGGCAATCTCGTTGTCTTACATCGCCAAGACCTATTTCAATAAAAGCCGCAGTTGGCTGAATCAGCGTATTAACGGCAACACGGTTAACGGAATGCAGGCCAAATTCTCGCAGGAGGAGCTACGCACGCTCGATTATGCGTTGAAAGACCTTTCGGAAAAACTTGCAGAGATTCGCGTTTCATAGCCTTTGCTTTATTGACAATCTCGCAGAAGCGAAACGCGACGCCCCGGCCAAACGGTCGGGGCGTTTTCTGTACATATTTTCACGGGGAAAATTAACCCTTGCGGGCATAATTTTTTACATATTTTCGGGCTATTTTGTAAACATCTGTCCGCGGCCTGTCAACAGCCAGCGAGGCGAAACGCCGTGATGCTCGACGATAAACGTCAGCCACGCCGTCGGAATCTCCCGGCGGCTATCCATGTTGTCGCGCTTTTTGTAAAAATTGCGCTTGTCGATGCCCCCCTCGCGGCAAAACGTCTGTATTTTCGTTTCACTCATAGCGAGCAAGGCATCGAACGCCTCGAAAAATCTATCCGCAACGGTTTGCATTATTTGTCTTGCGATGTAGTAACACCTATAACCATGGTCAACTCCTTATCAAAATAAAAGGTATCAGTCGATATATCAAGCGCTCCGAAACCGTTTTTTGCCCGATAGGTGTGGGAAATGCTCCACCCGATGAATTCGGGAACAAATTCCGCACGCATCTTGGCCTGTAATTCTTCACGTTTGGTTGCTGCTTCTCCTGCCTTGTCGATAGCCTTATTGAAATCATCTTGTTCCATATACCGTTCTGATTCATCCATAATAGGCTTTATTTCCCTTTCGATCAAACTATCGTTCAGCACGAATTCTGAATAAGTACTATCTAATTGCCCAAATTTAGCAGGTTGATAACTCGACGGGTCTTTCAAGTTCTCTTTTAGGTAGTCTTTGACGAGTTTTCGCGCCGTCTTTTCAGGGCTGCCACAAGCCGCAAAAACGACTACGATACAAATTAACGCAATTTTTTTCATAAGGGTCTAATTATATTAATGGTATTACTATTTATGTTATTGCGGCTACATCGCCGTTTTAGCATACACGGCCCGAACAAGGAATATCCGGCTTATCATATCTTTCGGGAGTTCCACAGGATCAAATGTCGGATTATGCGACACGCACAAATACTTTGATTTGCGATCCTCCTGACTGGCTCGCAATTCTTTGATCAAACGTCGCCCGTCTTTTAAGACAATCATATAGACCTGCCCCAATTCGAGAAAGTCAGCCCATTGTTCCACTCTGTGCAAAAGGACGATTGCCCCAGCACAATAGGTCGGAGCCATCGAGTTCCCGATGATAGGGACGCAAATATCGCCCTGTTTCGCATCTTTGAACGGAATATAATCGACAATATATTCCGCAACATCCACTTCTTCATTACCCCCAAATCCGCCGCGGGCGTCGAGATTGTACATTGGCACAAGGCGAAAATCGGCGTCTTTTTCCGAGATAGATTCAGATTTAAGCATCGTGCCTTCGCCTGCGAGCAGCCACGACCTGCTAACATCAGGGAATACATCTAAAATATGCTGTTTTTGTTTTTCGCCAACATTTTTACCATTCTTACATATATTACTTGCATATTGAGTTGATACCCCTAATCGGGTAGCGAATACACCGTTATCTCCATTACAAAAGGCATCTCGTATCTTACTTATTTTTTCGTTGATTGTCATAAACTAAAACAGTTTATTATATTTGTAAAACATTTAATTCTTTTCACTATGGCTGTCTATATTGCCCTATTTTTCTCTATTGTTTCCGTTATATGTATATCGCTTGCCGTATATTATTATTGCAGATTCCGAGAGATGTCCCATGCAAGATACAGTTTCGAGGGGCAGCTACGCATCGAGCAGATAAACCGTATAATGCGCGAAAATGACCTTGTTTTCGGTGACGATGGTCTATCAATCGTGCCACGCCACCCAAAAGGTAACGATAAGCGATAAAATCGAAATACACAACGCGATCCACGATATAACACTATTGCGTTTCAATTCTTTGTTTTGACGGTGTTTTATCTCATCATCAAGTTCTTGCCGCGCTCTGTTCTCTTGCTGACGTTTATATTCACTCCCGAATACATCTTGCGCCAATAAAGTATTTATGTTATCCGACGAATATAATTCCAATTCGTCTGAGATTTTACTGCGTGGTGCAGCCACACCCATTTTTCGGCACTCTGCTATCAGTTGTAACGCATACGCCCGATCATTGCGCGCAATTCTCAACATGTCGGCCTCCGATACAACGCAATGCTCCTGCATTATACGCATTAACTCTTTTAATGCATCAACAGTCTTTGCATCATACTCCATATTACTAATTTTTAACATAGCACGTCTTCCGACGTGCTTTCTTATCCTCTATAAATCAACATATTACAACACAAACACCAAAATAGTTTATTATTTCCTTTTATTATAAACTATTTTAGTTTATATTTGCATCGTGGTTCACAACGATAACCCACAGAGAACACACAAATATAACAAAATAAACTTAATACAAAACATTATGACACGCCAAGAATTTAACGACCGGACAGGTTACACGCTCAACGAAGAACAATACAGAAAGGTCGAGGCAATGTATATCGCCGCAGGAAACATGGATAAGGACGTTTTCTGCAAGGACTATAAAAAACACAACGATAGTGCGCTGGTAGCGGAGTTTTACAACCAATCCATCGCACTCATGGAAAAATATCAACGTTGCCGAAAGATTGAGCGCGAAACGGCGGAATTCTTAATTGGCAAGGCTCACGCCTACAATGACACAGATTTCCGCAAGGCTGCTATCCGTCTTATCGGTGAAAAAGGAGTTGTTTTAATAACTATCGCAATGGGGCTTCCGCTCTTCGAAGAAGACGCCGAATACATCAAGAACAATATTCAATAAAGCCCGGCGGCGCGTGTATCTCAACTGGTAGAGTGGCGGACGTCCAGAAAACAACAACGAGAGCCGGATGCGGGTTCGAATCCCGCCACGCGCCCAAATCAAACCAATCGCACAACGCACGATGAATAAAGAAGACAGAAACAAGCGCACCGACATAAACAGCCCGAATGGCTGCACGGGCAGCGTACTCGGACTTGCCGAACTCCTCGGAATAAGCCATGGCAAAATGCGCACTCTTATCGGCCACCTATGCGCCGCGGGGCTGATAACGAGTAAATCATCGAACAAAGGAACGGAATTCCGACTTACTGACCGCGGCGAACAGGTATTGAATTTCACATCGGCAGACGTCGACGATTTTTCGACCATTCTGTCGGTTATCCAACGGCCTTTCGGCATAGCTATTTTACATATCATCAAACAACTAACGCACAACGCACAATGAAAAACAACATCGAAAACGGGATTTACATTCCCGACGACCTCCGCAGACTTTTTAGCATCGACGAGTGGATGCAGCATGCGCATCCCGAAACCGCACGGACCGTCGTACTGGTAACCGATTCCGGAATGCTCGAAATCGCCAAAGAAGACCTGCCGGGCGGATTCAATTTCGAGGGCGCACAGAAAGCTGCCGCCGAATACCGCGAGGGCTTCCGCTGCGCAACCCGTCACGAGGCGATAGAAATGTACGACGCCCGGTTCCGGGGCCTCGACGAAGCGTTCGAGAAGATCGGCGGCAAGCCCGCTACAAACATCTACTGGACGAGCGAGGCCGACCCCGATCCGGAGTACAATTCCAACCTCGCGTTCATCTACTTCGGCAACACGGGCTTCGTGGGCAACAGCTACGAGTATAACACGAACGCCGTGCGTCCGGTTTCCGCTTTCAAGAAATAGTTTCACAGTTTAATCATTCCCGCGCCCATTGAAAGGGCGCGGGGTTAACGCCCAAAAATCAAATAGAAATGAAAAAAGGCACTATTATCAAACGCACCGACTATGTGGCGACAATGCTCGCTATCCCCGTCGGAGAAGAACACGAATTCACGCTGACAGGGCGCGACTACGCATCGTACATGAATGCCGTTAGCCGTTTCAACAAAAACGGCAAAGCGAAATTCGAGGCCCGCACCGCTTCGGCCTCCACCATTGTAATTAAACGCCTTTCGTAATATGTCGCTCCCCGAATTATACGAATTGCAGCATTGCCTCGTCCACGTCGCCGATGTCGTTGCTTGCGCAATCATCAAGCGCCAGCAACCCGCTGCCGACCTCGTAACGAAGCGCGCGCTGTATCGGGAATTCGGCCGGGGCTGGGTCGATAAGCATATCGCCCCGAATGGAAAAATCGAGGGCAAGCGATTCGGAACGGCCCCGAATTCACCGATCAAATACAGCCGCACGGAATTCGTCGCCTTACTCGAAGCCGAGCGCCTGCAACGCGCAGAAATCATCGGCAAATATGGACAGCAGGAGACAAAGAAAGAAAATAACGAACAAGTCCAACCGATAAACCCCCGCCAAGATGTGGTCAAAGCCGAATCACCCCAACGCGTCGAAAAAAAGAGCGCAAGCGCCCCAGTCATCGCCGACCTCGGCCAGTCTGCGCCAAAAAAACGCAGGAAAAAAGGTCGAAAAAAGAGTTCAAAACCGACAAAGAAACCAATGGGATATACAGGATCGGGCGCATTGGCCCATTCCTCGGCCTATGCAATGCCTGTATTTCACCACATATAAAACCAAAGACATGAAAACCAAAATTTTAGCTATCCCGTGGTGGCTGTCGCTGGTCGCGCTCGGCGGAGCGATGGATGCAGACCCGATTTCATGGGTCGCCGTCGCCGGAACATTCGCGGCGTTCGTAACGCTTTCCGCAGTCATAATCAGAGAACAAAGGAAAACCGCATAATAACCAATCATCACAAAACGCACGATGCTATGAACATCAAGATCAAATCAATTACCCTGCGCAATTTCAAAGGACTGCGCGACGTATCGTTCGATTTCGACGGCCGTAACGCCATGATCATAGGCGACAACGGTACGGGAAAGACAACCATTTTCGACGCCTTGACGTGGGTACTGTTCGGCAAGGATTCGCACAACAGTACCGACATCGACATCAAGACAATAGACGCCACGGGCGAACCGATGCACCGCGCCGAGCATTTCGTCGAGGTGGCATTGGACGTGGACGGCTCCACACAGACGCTGCGCCGCACGTACCGCGAGATTTGGAGCAAGCCGCGCGGGTCGTCCGATCTGCGTTTCGTCGGACACGAAAGCGCATTTGCCGTCAATGGCGTGGAGGTCGGAACCAAAACGGCATACGACAAAATCATTTCGGAATGGATAAACGACGACGTATTCCGAATGCTGACCGACCCGATGTATTTCAATACTCGCGTCGACTGGAAAGGCCGCCGCGCCGCACTTTTAGCCCTCGTCGGGGATAACATCGACCGCACGGCGATACAGGCACAGTTTGCCGACCTGCTCGCGGAAATGAACGGCGAACCCCTCGCAGATTTCAAAGCGCGACTGGCGGCCGAAAAGCGCAAGAACAAAAAGGAACTCGACACGTTCGCCCCGAAGATCGAAGCATATCAAAACACGATGCCGCCGACGGAAGACTACACAGCGCTGGAACAGGAAATCGTGCAACGCGAATCTGTGGCCGCAAACGAGATCGTTGCCTACCAACGGCAAATCGACGCACTCGACGCGCAGATCGCCAACGCATCGAAAATAGACGAAGAAACGCAGGCCGCCCACGACCGAAGACTGAAAAAGGTGCTCGACATCAAAAAGTCGTTGTCCGAATGTATCGACGCACGACTGACTGCCGCCCGTCGGTATAACTCCGACCGCGACGCGGCCATCATGGACGCACAGGAGAAAGCGGATTCAATTCTGCGCGAAATCGAGAAAACCGAAACGACGGCAAACTCGAAACGGGACACCCTCGAAGCCTGCGTAAAGAAGCAGGCGAATATCAAATCGGCGCTCGATACTATGCGTGCGAAATACGAGGCCGAGAAAAAGGCGGCATTTGAATATGTCGACACGACCACCTGCTACGCCTGCGGCCAGCCGTTACCCACCGAAACCATCGAAGAAGCCCGCCGCGCGGCCCGCGAGAGCTTCGAAAAGCACCAGCGCGAAATACTCGACAAGTTGATCGCCGACGCCAATCTCGAAAAGGACACTTACAGCAAGTTAACAAAGCTGGTTTCGACCACCGAACAGGAAATCGCAATGCTCGATCAACGCCTATCGCAACTGCGTGCGGAACATCACGCTGCGACGCTGGCTATCACAACCGCGAAAGACGTTCCCGCAATCGACCTCGAAACGGAGGAAGAACAGGCGAAATTATCCCCCGCCTACCGGAAACTCACCGAGGAACTGACCCGCGAGCAAGCCGCCCTCGAAACCTCGGCAACCACGAAAATCACGGCCGCTACGCTCACGGCACGCCGCCGGGATATATCCGCACAGATCGACACGGTGCGTCAGAACCTCGCAACCGCAACCGCCGACCTACGCCGTCGCCTTGCCAACAAGGAGCGCACAACGGAAATTCAGCGATTGATAGACGAAACCAAAGCTACCGAAAAGAAGATCGCCGAACGTATAGCCGAACTCGAACGCCTCGAATTTGCGGCGGCGGCCTACACGAAAGCAGACATCGAAGCCGTCGAAGCGGCGATAAATTCGCGGTTCGACCTCGTGCGCTGGCGAATGTACGAACAGACCATCGAGGGCGCAGACGTCGAAACATGCGTCGCCACCATCGACGGCGTGCCGTTCAACTCGCTGAACAGCGCCGGGCAGGTACTCGCCGGGCTTGACATCATTCGCACGTTCTGCCGCTACTACGGCGCAACCGCACCCGTCTTCATCGACAATGCCGAAAGTATTTCGCAGACCGACTTTGCGCTCGATTCGCAGGTCATTCGCCTGCAAGTGGTCGAGGGGGCTGCGCTCGAACTTAAAACAGCGTAACGACATGGCACAGATCGTCAGCAACGAAAAAGGATTCAAGGTTATCCACGTCGAAACGCTCGACATGTGGGCCATCGGAAGCCCCACGAAATGCGACTACTGCACGGCGGATATGGCGACCCCTGACGGCGGCTATTACATCGCCGTACTGAATAAGATATACTGCCCGCAATGTTATAAACGCTGGCTTTCCGAGGCTCGCCGCCACCCGCAGGACGCCCCTATTGAAGACCGCAACTACAACACGTATCGTCAAATCTTTTATTTCAAATAACTATGGCACAGAATAGCAATCAGAACGGAGCGCAGACCGCCCCGGCGACGCAATCGAAAGCGATTGCCGCAATGAAAGATGAACTTGCGAACAGCGTCCTGCGACGCATCGAGGAGCTGCAAGCAAACGGCGGACTGGTCGTCCCGAAAGACTACGCCGTAACTAACCAAATGAACCTTGCATGGCTTCGTATCTCCGAAATGCTTTGGGAGGATTCCAACAAAGTACAACGCCCGGTTTTGGAGGTCGTAACCAAAGCGTCGGTGGCAAATTCGCTGCTCGACATGGTGCTACAAGGCATGGATATTCAGAAGAAGCAAGGGTATTTTATCCCGATCAAAAACAAGGCGTCGGGACAACTCGAACTGACGTTCTGGCGGTCGTATTTCGGCGACGAGAAACTGGCCCGCGCGCAAGGCATGAAGAAAGTCCGTTCGGTCATCGTCTACGAGGGTGACGAATTCGAATACATGTATACGGAGGACGGCGAAACCAAAGTAACGAAACACGTTCCGAGCCTGTCGAGAATCGACAAAGACAAGATCGTCGCCGCTTACGCCGTAACGACTATGGCCGACGGCTCGCACTCGACGACGATCAAGACGATGACCGAAATCCGGCAGGCGTGGATGCAAGGCGCGACGCGGGGTAACTCGCCTGCGCACCGAAATTTCACCAGCGAAATGGCCGGGCGAACAGTCGAGCGTTCCGCCATGAAACACATCATCAACTCGTCGTCCGACGCATGGCTGTTGAGCGAAGACGAGAAAGAACGCCGCGTAACGAACGAAACGGCGGCCGCGCCCGCCGGGGCAAATATCGAAGAAGCAAAATTCGAGGAGGTTGCCCCGGCCGCAATCGCAGCACAATCGGCCGCACCTGCCGAAACGATGCCGCCGATTCCTACGCCGACGCCCGTTCCACGCGAGGAGGTAACCGAAGAGGCAGCCCCCGCTGCCATTGAAGACGACCCGTTCAACGTGTAACCCTATGAAGCTGCACGTCATATCCTCGTCGTCGGCTGGCAACTGTTACGTTTTGGAGAGCGAAGCGTCTGCACTCGTCATCGAGTGCGGCGCATCGCCCGAAACGATGTTCGCCCGAACCGGTATCGACGCCCGAAAATTCGTCGGTGCGATAGTAACGCACGAACACGGCGACCACGCAGCCTACATCGGCAAATACGCCGACCGAGCAATCGACGTCTACGCCTCACGGGGAACGCTCGCGGCGTGCCACATCGACAAGACGCACCGCGCACACGCATTGCGACCGATGCAGTCCGCAATGGTCGGCGATTTCGTCGTCCGCGCGTTCGACGTGAAGCACGACGCAGCGGAGCCGTTCGGGTATATTATCGAACACGAGGAGTGCGGGAAGATTCTTTTTGCCACCGACACACATTTTATTCGGTATAACTTCAAATCCCTGCGGCTGAATCATATTCTTATCGAGGCGAATTATTCACAAGAGGAGTTAGACGAAAACATCGCTCGCGGGACGATTAACCCGGCGCAGGCAGCGCGCGTGCGAATGTCGCACCTATCCATCGGGGCGGCGTGCGATATGGTCAAAGCGAACGAAACGGCGGAACTTTCGACAGTCGTTCTGCTTCACCTATCGAACGCAAACAGCCTTGCCGATGTCTTTGCCGCGCAAATGCGCAAAACAGCCCGTTTTGCGCGTGTATTCGTGGCGGACAAGGGTTTAATCGTCGCACTCAACAAAAGCGAAATTTAACGGCTCAAATCAGCAGCAATGGCAAACAAAACAAATACTGGTTGGGTGCGGTTGTATCGCAGTACGCTCGGATGGGAGTGGTTCGACGACCCGCTCACACTGCAACTGTGGGTCGTTTGTCTGCTCAAGGCGAATTACCTGCCTACGAGATGGCGAGGAGTGGAAATCAAACGCGGGGCTTTCGTTACATCCGTCGATGGTTTGTGCGCAGAAACAGGACAGACGACGCGACAGATCAGAACCCGTTTAGCTCGTTTGCAGGCATCCGGCGAAATATCCGTCTGTGCGACAAACTGTAAAAGCATTATAACAGTTTGTAAATTCGACACTTACCAGCCATTAGAAAATGAAAACGACAAACGACCGACAAACAGTTACGAGGGTTTGCGGAGGGTAGCGGGAAAGAAAGTCGCCAAAATCGACAAACCAAACGACAAACCGAAAACACATATAATTAACAGTAATACAGAAGATTATAGTGATAACGCCGAACAAAACGACAAACAGAATGACAATCAATCGACAAACGACCGACAAACGCAACTGTTTTCAAGCGACAACAGTATAAGAATATATAAAGAAGAATATAAAGAATTAAAAGAATCTCTTTCTTCGCGCGCACGCGCGACAGAGGCAGAGAGAGAGACATTTTTCGAAATTTTCTTTTTCAAGAATTTCATAAATCCCGATTACGAGGTCGAACGGTTCTGCGCTAATTACGAGGCGTCGGGCTGGATTCGTAAAAACGGACAAACAGCTACCGACCGCCCGGCACTTGCGCGGACATGGACACAAGAGGATAAAAACGCCGCTCCGCGTTTCAACGCCGATTTTCTTGCGAAATATCGACGTTTCTACGGTCTCGTAAAGCAAACGAATCCGGCGCTTGCGCCGATATTCATTCACGATCTGGAACTGGTATTTATCGACGCCGAGCGTAAACGGCTGACGTTCCGCTGCACGCGGCAAATGGTCGAAGCCGTCGAGGCCAACATCCGGTTCTTTCGGGATAACTTTTTCGACAAACATTTCGCGGGCTGGACGCTACACTACCAAACCCCGCGAACCTAAAAATCAAACGCACGATGAAAAACAAAAACGACAAACGGGGCAAGGCCCCGGTGAATTTCTACGACAGAATCGCCGAAATGCTCGGCAAGGCAGCTATTCCGCAGACGATCACGGTCGAGGCGGACGGAGTTTCGCCCGAAACATTTTCAGCGGCGGGAATCACGAAACGCGAACTGTATGCCGCCGTCGCAATGGCAAGCCTCGCACACGCCATCGTAACCACCCCACCCGCCAAAGGCGGCAGGCTTCGTTCAGACTGGGCGCGCCGCGTGGCTACACAGGCCGCAGAATTAGCCTACCACCTCGACGAAGCGCTCGGCGAAATTGAACGAAACGACGAACCCGCAAAAGATTCAAGACGATGACGAACGACCAGATCAAGGAGAGAATTCGCAAAGTGCTCGCGCTGGCCCAGCAAGGCGACGGCGGCGAAATGGAGACAGCGAAAATTCAGCTTGCCGCGATGCTCGAAAAATACGGCCTTCGCCTCGAAGACATCGCATCAGACAAGCGGGAAACATGCTATTTCAAGTATAAAAACGTTGATGAGCGGCGATTGCTTATCGCTATACTGTTCAACACGTTCGGGTCTGACGCCGAGTTCATCCAGCACGCGACGTACTGTGCCGCCAATAAAACGGTTCGGGTTGATCTTACGCAGGTTGAGAAAATAGACATCGCCAATATATTTGAATACTATCGAAAGGTGTTCGCCCGCGAACGACGTGCAATGCTTAAATCCTTATTTCCGGCATTCATGAACAAATACGGCCTATTCGATATTGCCGAACGAGAAGATGAGCAGCCCGCGGGCAAGCTATCGCCCGACGAACTGCTCCGAATTCTAACTATTATGCGCAGCATGGAATCTCCGTCGTATCGAAAACAATTAACCGAATAGCTCTATGAAAATTCTGCATTTACCTCTCAAAAAGGAGTGGTACAACGCCATCGAAAATGGCGATAAGCGCGAGGAGTACCGAGAAAGAACAGCATATTGGTTCCAAAGGTTGATGCAATGGGCGGACGGTAAACCTATTAGCAAAATATCCGCAGAACGCATTATGGAATATCCGATGGGTGCTTTTGAATGGGGTCCGCAATTCAAAGACTATGGCGCAGTCTGCTTTTCTTACGGCTATACCCGCCGCCGAATGCTATGGGAATGCAAAGGTATTGATTTCGGACAAGGCCGCCCGGAATGGGGCGCGCCCGATCACGAAACATTCATTATCAAACTTGGGAACCGACTGAACGATGATAAATTACAGTAAAGATTTCGCCGAATGGCGGAAATGGCGCGACGAACAAGGCTGGCCGCCCATCTACGACGACCCGGCCGACGCGGGTATCGAAACGGAATTCCGGGTCGGGCAGCAAGTGTCGTTCACGAACGAATACGGCGTCCGGTTCGAACCGTTCGAAATACTTGGATTCTGCAAGCCTACGCCGGAACTGCCCGATAGATGCGTCTACATCAGTTGTGACTGCCACTGGTTTCCCAAGAAACTCGAATCGTTAAAACCGTATCGGAAATGAAAGACATTCATCACACCTGCCGATGCACCGGGCAGCAGTTTACGTTCAAAGAGTGGTGCGCATGGATTGAAAGCCACGAAAAAGCCGGACGGGATAGTGGCAAATTCGTGGCGTTATCGCATAATGGTTTTGATTTCAACATCCACGACGTATGCCTAACGCCTAACAGACCTGTCCGGTTATTCAACGCCCATTGTATCGTGGAGGTCAAAACGGCACAGTCGCCGAACGGACGCTGGGATTACGGATTGGACGTTAATCTGCACAATTCAGGGCATTATGTCGGGTCGGGATTCGTCGACGATGCAAAAAAAGGCTACCCAACGGAAGCCACCGCGATTCTTGCCGCCCTGCTCGATGCCCGCAAATCAGCCGAACGCGAACTGGCGAACTGTTCCGGTCGCTCCCGGTTGAATCCCGATAACGAGGACGACGAAGACGGATTCATCAAAGACAGCACGCTGGCCCGATACATTCGGAATATCATCAAGCAAATCGACGATCAGCGCCGGGCAACGGCGTTCAAACAACTAAAACTTTTTTAAACAATTATGGGCTGTGATATTCATATTCACCTTGAGTACAAACTTAAAAGCAACAATGGTGATTTTAGTTCTTGGACAGTCAGTCCGTTGCGAATCGACGCAAACTATGAAATGTTTGCGCTTATGGCAGACGTTCGGAACGAAGACGGCAAATTTATCCCCGTGGCGAAACCGCGCGGAATTCCTTTCGACGCATCGTATTTAACGAAGGTCCATTACCGAAACGAACGTAACGACGCACATTCAATGTCGTGGCTTTCCTCCCGCGAGTTTGGCGAGGTCTTGCAGCGGTATTCCGACGATGATTTATGCCCCGATTATCGGGCGTTGTATGGAGCTATGCAGGCATTGGAAGAACAGGAGTGTTTCGATGTAAGAATTGTGTTTTGGTTCGATTGTTAACAAAAGATTATGACACGACATGTAGAATCGCACTTACAGCGAATGTGCGTCAGTTGGTTCCGGCTCCAATACCCCACCGTCGGCAAACTCCTGTTCGCCGTCCCGAACGGCGGCGCACGGAGCCGAACGGAAGCCGCGATAATGAAAGCCGAGGGCGTAACCGCAGGCGTCGCCGACCTTATCCTGCTAATCGGGCGCGGAGGCTTCAACGCCCTATGTATCGAAATGAAGACCACCGACCGACGTTCTGCCCTATCGGACGCACAAATCGAATGGCGTTCACTCGCAATCACGAACGGAAGCAGACACGCCGTCTGTCGGACGTTCGAGGAATTCCAGTCGGAAATTCGCTGGTACATGGCGCGTCCGGCGAATAGCGAACCGCGGGACGAAATCACCTGTGTCCGCCCGATAGTTCCGCCATCCATCGAAGAGATCGAACGAGAGTTTGGGAAAATCAGACGACGCAAAGTCAATCATCAACCAACAAAAACCACAAAGCAATGACAACGCACAACCCGAAATTCAGAGGAACACCCGGCCCGTGGCGGGTCGACGGACACGTCGGCGGAAACGGCATCGTAAACTATTCAATCGTTTCGATTTCCGGCGACGCTGTCGGCTGCGCTCCCGTCGCAGAGGTGCTGCGCAATAACCCGCGCCCGATGCCGGAGCAACGCATCGAGGCCAACGCCCGACTATTGGCCGCCGCGCCCGACCTGCTCGCTGCGCTTGAATCCCTCGTCGGGATATTAGAGCCGCACAAACTGACCCCCTATTGGTCTATGCGCGAAAAGGTAAACGAGGCGAAACGCACCATTGAATACATCTATCAATCAAACCATCAATAACTATGAAAACAGTCGAAGACCTTAACAGACTTATCCGCGACGAAATCGCGGCCATCGAAGCACTCCGAAGCGAAGACGAAAAAATATGGTCGGTTCGGGGGGGGGTAACAGAGGCCGACGCAAAACGCAGCAAGAAGATCCGCCGCATGATCGGCGACCACAACAACGAAATCGCCCATCTGCGCCGCCTTATCCGCTTTGTCGAAGCAACCCCGGAAGAGGGTGTGCGAATGATGCTCGACCAGTTGCGCGGGCAGGTAGAACGAATCGCCGCATCTGCCGACCGCTACAAATTGAAAGAGCAGAAAAAAGAGTACCTGACACGCGCAGGCGCGCAACTCAAACACACGCAAATCGCCGAACTTGAATTCTTACTACAATGAACAACAAAACCATTATTCCGGAAAGAGGCTCCAAGCAGGAGCGATGCGCGTTCTGCGGCAGCACGAAGATTTACAAATACGACGGTTACTGTCGCCCTGTCTGCGAACGATGCGCCAACAGAGGAGGTCGGACATACGTTCGAAGCGGGGAGAAGATCGGCCGTAACGAACCGTGCCCGTGCGGTAGCGGATTGAAATACAAACGATGTTGCGGAAAATAATTATAACCACAAATAACTCAAACCCCAAAAGATAGACATGAGAACAGACAAATGCCCGAAATGTGGCGAAGAATTAGTAGAGTGCGAAAACTGCGAGAATGTGGGTTGCCCCGACTGCGACGGATTTGTAGTAACCAGCTACGATGTTCTCCTATGCCCAGAATGCGCTGCCTCTTGCGAGAATGATTGCAACAAGATGCGCGCCGTCGGTTGCGGCAGTTGCTCCCTATTTTCAGAAGAAAACGACGAGGGGCAAGGCTGGTGCGAGCTTCATCAGGAACCCGTGTGCTTCATTGATAAATGCAGCGACCGGATTTCGAAAGTCTGACCGCTGATAAAATCTTAATCAAAAGCGTGTATTATTTACACGCTTTTTACATATCTTTGTGCTGGTAACCAATACAGAGTAAACGCATACCGAGCCTATGAAAATTCCGCAAACTATCGAAATGCAGGTCGGCGCGCTCAATACCAGCGAGCACAACCCGCGACAGATCACCGAGGACGATTTCGCCGAATTGGTGAAATCGCTGCTATTGCTGCCGAAAGGCTTGTATTATCGCCCCGTCGTCGTGGACGACCGGAATATCGCCCTTGCCGGGAATATGCGCCTGCGGGCGCTGAAATACATTCACGAACTCGGATTCGACGACCTCGCGGACATCCTGCGGGCGTCGTATCGGTTCCGGCATTTCGACGAGGCGAAACAATCCGCGCTACTGAACTACTGGCGCGAATGGCAGATGCACCCGACTGTGCCGACGCTTTACGCCTCGGAACTCGACGAAGACGAGCAACAGCAGTTTATCATCAAAGACAACCTATCGTTCGGCACGTTCGATATTGACATGCTGGCGAACGAGTACGACATCGCGGCGATCATCGACGACGGTATTCGACATGCTGCTCGACTATTTCAATTCCGCCCCGATGCTGACCCTTGCAATCGGGCAGGGAGGCGATTATATCGGCGGCGAAAAAGCGACGAGATTCAACGACGGAATACAGCCGATGCGCAAGGCCATGAATTCGTTTATCTGCTCCGTCGACCGACCGTTCCAGTTCGTCGGACGCATCAACGAAGACGTGAATACATACGTCTTACAGGGGTCGCGGGGGGGGGTATTTCTGTCCATCCTACAAATCGGCCTCGACCAACTCGAAACGCAAAGCAACAGCGGCGGCATGACGGAATTGTACTTGGACGCGGGCACATATGTAAAGAGTTTCTACACGGTCATGTATTGCCCGTCATGCGTGGTTGTTTCGGCAATGGGAACCGCCCATCGGCGGCTGCATCATCACATCAGATGGCGATACGCCGTGCCGAAGATATTGCACGAATCGGTTAAAAAGTAACGACTAATGGCATCACACCCAAGCAACAACAAATCGGCGAAAGACCGCCGGAATGCACGTCTGCCGCTCGTGTCGCATCTGCGCCTCGAACGGCGTATGCCGTTCCGTCAGATCGCCGCAGAGGTCGAGCGGCAGTTGGGGTATTCGGTAACTCCGAAGACGATCAAGACCGATTGGGATTTACTCGTCAGCGAATGGCGGGCCGAAGCCGCGAGCAACACGCAGCAGGCGTGCGACGAGGCGCTGATGGAATGCGACCGCGCCATCGCGGAACTGTGGCGGCTATACGAAGCCAGCAAGCAGAAACGAGTTGTCAAGCGGGAAAAGGTTCGCACGGCACTCGTCGATATAAACACGTTCGGAAACCCTGTCGTCGGCAAGCCTCTCGACGCCCCTGTCCCACTCGAATCGGAAACATCGAGCGTAACGGAGGAACCCGTCGGCGACGTGCGAATCCTCGCCGAAATCCGCAAATGGGAAGAACGCCGCGACAAACTGCTCGGCCTCGACAAGGTACAGGTCGACATCACATCGGGCGGAAAAGAATTCAAGGGCTTTTCGTCGGTGTTGCCCGTCATGCCGGGTGTCGACGAAATCGTCCGCCGTATCGACGAGGAACGCGAACGGAAACTATCGGAAGAAGACGAATAACGCATGTTTACCGACGGACTACAACAGCGCGAGGAACAGCAACGCGTCAACTACAAACAGTTGCTTGCCTACCGCCACTTGGCCGACCCGCGAATCCGATACGTCGTCTACGGCGGCGCAGCGGGCGGCGGCAAATCGTGGCTGGGGTGCGACTGGCTTATGCGTTGCTGTTGGGCGTTCCCGAAGACGCGCTGGTTCGTCGGTCGAAACAATATCAAGGACAGCCGCGAATCCGTGCTGGTCACGTTCGGCAAGGTCGCCGATTCCTACGGATTCACGGACTACCGGATAACGGACGACGGCATCAAGTTTACGAACGGGTCGGAAATCGTGCTGCTCGACTTGACATTCTATCCGCAGAAAGACCCGATGTTCGAGCGACTGGGGTCGAAAGAGTTTACAGGCGGTTGGATAGAGGAGGCCGGAGAGGTTCATTATATGGCCTACGAGGTACTGAAATCCCGAATCGGGCGACACCTCAACGAGGAATACGGGCTGGAAGCGAAGATGCTCATAACCTGCAACCCGAAAAAGAATTGGTTGTATAAGCATTTCTACAAACCGCATATCGACGGAACGCTACCGAAAGACTGCGCATTCGTTCAGGCATTGGTCTACGACAACCCGTTTATCACACCCGATTACATCCGAACGCTCGAATCAATCGGCGTCAAGTCGATTCGGCTACGTCTGCTGCTCGGCAAATGGGAATACGAGAGCAACGCAAACCAACTCGCCGACTACGACGCTATTCTCGACTGCTTTACGAACGAGCGGCAGACGGGCGACGGCGTGCGGCGCATTAGTGCCGACCTTGCCATGAAAGGCCGTGACCGCTTCGTCGCTTTCAACTGGACGGGAATGGCGGCTAAACTCGCCATCGACAAACCGTACAGCACAGGCAAGGAGATTGAAACCGACCTGCGCGACGAATCGAGGCGGCACGGCGTCCGGCGCTCCAACATCATTGCCGATTCCGACGGACTTGGGCAATACCTCGATTCGTATTTGGAGGGCATCAAGACGTTCCACGGAGGAGCGCCCGCGCCGGATAACACATATTTCAACCTCAAATCGCAATGTGCGTTCAAACTGGCGGAGGTTATCAATGCGGGGTTGCTCTGCATCGACTGTCCGGAAGAACTGCAATCGACCATTGCCGAAGAACTGGAAGCCTGCCTTGTCGCCCGCGACGTCGACGCCGATACGAGCAAGAAACGAATCATCGACAAACGGGAGATGAAAGCCGTACTTGGACGGTCGCCCGACTATTTCGACCCATTGATGATGCGCATGTATTACGAAATCGTCCCGCAGCCGAAAGGAATGCGCGTGCACGTCGGGCGCCTTTCATGAAAAGCTGTTTTCGGGCTGTTTCTGCTGGTAAAATTTGACAGACGAATAAACTACCGTCACGACGGCAAAAGTGGATTAAACAGAAAAACTGATGAAAATAACAATCAAGAAACGGACGGCCCGACAGGTGCTCGCTATCGAACGAGCGCTGACACCCGAATCGCGTGCAGCATTGCAAACCCTGCCGAAACCGGACAAAGTGTGCGGCGTGCACACGCCTCGGAACCTCAACGATCTGACCATCGGTGACTTGTTCAGCTTACAGGCAGACGGGGCGCACGCCCTTATAGAGCGAATCGCAGCCGTCATTCTGAAAGTACATCCCCGGCGCTGCTACAACGAACGGGCGGACAAGATGCTCGGCTTCGTCTTTTGGGTCGGCCGGGAGTTGGAGCGCATCGCAGCGTTGTTCGCAAGCACAAGCAACCAGCCGACGCCCGAAGAGATCAAAGCCGGAATAAACGACCTTGATTTCGGGCCGTTCGGCATCATCGACTGGTACGCCCACCGACAAGGCTACCAAGACCAGAACGACGCCGCAAAGGTGGCATGGGTGCGCGTCTGCGAATGTATGCGAATCGACAACGAGCGGATCGCCTTTGAACGGCGTTTGCGCGAAATAATGGCCAACAAAAACCAATAGACCTATGGAAAAAACGACAGTCGAAAACAAAGTCAAGGAGATCGCCGGGGCGATGGGCCTTACCTATCTGTGCGAATCGTGGTTCCGCGCTAATCAAGCGTTCGACCGATTCCGGCGTCAAGGAGAGAACCGCGAGGTTACACACCCCGACGGCCTTACGCTGCCCGCCTGCCTCTATGTGCAACCCGTGGCGGGTTTTCTGAATTTCACACCGCAGGGCTTCGTGCGTGATGCCCCGTCGTGTCTTATCTCCTTTGCCGACGCTATGCCGTTCGACTACAAAGGAGCCGAAGCGCAGGAGATCGCCGAGCGGCTGAAAGGTCTTGCCGTGCGATTCATCGTCGCTGTAAACGAAAGCGGCTTTTTCGTTCCAGTCGACGGGCAGATCAATTACCGCGTCGTGTTCGACAAAATGGACGCAAACCTATGTATCGTAACGCTGTCGCTGACGCTCCAAGAACAGGCGGGTGTCTGCTTCGATTACGGCTTGTAGCTATGGACGTACAGAAAATAGAACTCGAAGCCGACCGAATCGTCGCCGAAGAACTCGACCGGGCACGGCAGAAGATCATCGAAAACCACGTCGCCGCGGGACAACAGACGACGGGCGCGACTGCCGACAGCATCACGATAACCGTAACGACCAACGGCGGCGTAACCACGGGAACGATGGACGCCCGCCCATATTTTGCGGCACTCGAAACCGGCACGCAACCGTGGCTGTCGCAGCATTTTCGCCGACGCCGCGACGGGTCGGTCTATCCGTCCGCCCCGAAATGGTTTATCGACATCATCGCGGGCTGGGCCGCAGCAAAGGGTGTCGACATTTCGGCTTGGGGAGCAGCAACCAAGATAATGACGGAGGGGTCAGCACTATTCCGTAACGGCGGCCGCGAAGACATCTTCACGCCCGAAATAGCGGCCCTGTCCGACCGTATCGCCGACAGACTGGCAGGGCTTTTCGATGCGCAGATCGTTGAATCAATTTTAAGACAATAGACCATGAGCAGAACATTCACACACAGCAGTACGGGAACAGTAGTCGAATACCCCAATGCAACGCATTTCGCATTCGTCCCCGCGATTTTCAAAATCACGAAAATCCCCACCGAATACAACAAATTGGAAATGGTCTTAACCGACCGCCAAGCGCAGCAATCGTACAGCGAAGAGCGCGAGCCGTTCAATGGGGCTGCATATTTCGATATACGGCGGTATCTGCAACTGTTATTCAATAACGTTGCGCAGGGAGTGATTGATTACAGCAAGGGGTTTGTCGATTCCCCGCTCAAAAAAACTGTCTATGCTACAATATACTGGTATAGCAACGGCAGTCAATTCTATCTCGGCACATTTGGAATAGACGCTATATGGGGCGCAATATCCGCCCGCGAATCATCCGGCGGAATCATGCGTCGCAAATGGTTCGTCCGCTATCCGTTCACGGTGGACGTCTTCGCCAAGAACGGAACATCATTCGACGTGCTGATCGACGGCAAACAGTCCGACATCATGTTTTACAACCACAACGAAGACGCGGAAGGTGCGACCCCATACCATCGCTATCTGCTGAACCCGGCGAAAGCGATTGACCCCTCGACCGTCGTTCGCTCGGTGCATATCGCAGTACCGCATAGCCTCGTATTGAAAAATGACGAGGAGGCCGTCGGGATGGTCGCCTATACGCTCGATATAGACCGAAGCACAAACGGCGTCTATCTGCGCTGGATAGACCAACAGGGGCGCTATTGTTACTACCTGTTCAAGGAGATCGGCAGCGCGTCGACCGTTTCGGCATCCTCGACATGGGAGCGTAACGACATGAATGTCCCGACCGCCTACATCGACGGTGTGAATGTCGAAACGTCAGTCCGGCAAAGTCTATCCCGGAAAAAGACCCGTTCGCTGGGGGCAAAGCTGGTCGATTCCGAAACGTATGATTTCCTGCTCACACTGGCGCAATCGGTCGTCGTGGACATCTTCGACGGGTACGACGCCAACGACGCGCCGCTGTGGCATCGCGTCAATATCGTTGCTGGCAGCTACGAGAAGACAACGAAACATTACCAAGATTTCATTTTCTCAATCGAAGAACCCGCGCAGAGCGCACAAACGCTGTAACCATGACAGAGGAATTATATATCAACGGCGAAACCGTCGACCTTAAACCGGATGCGGCGACGACCCTCAACTACAAATCCAACCTGCTCGGCGACATATCGAAAATTACGTCGTCGAACTCGCAGACGATTCAATGCCCGAAGACGACGCGCAACCGAAAGATATTCGATAATCCGGGGGCGCCCGCTTATGTGTCCGATAAGCGATACAACCGATATTCGGCGCGCCTCGTTCGGAATGGAATCGAGATCGTCCGTGTCGGATATGCCGTGCTGCTATCTTCGTCGGAAACCTACGAAATCGCGCTTTATTGGGGTGTGATGGCAAACTTTCAGGCGTGGGTAGACAAAGCGGCCAAGTTGAACGAGCTGACCGGAACCGAGGCGCTGACGTGGGGCGCAAATATCACGGCAACATCCTTGTCGCAAATGAAATCCGCCGGATATGGATACGCAAAATACGACTGCGGCGTATCGAATACCAGTCTTGTCAATATTCACCCCAGCGTCACGGCGTGGTGGATTCTCAACAGGATAGCAACGCAGGCCGGATTCACTTTCGAAATACCAGACAAACACAAACTGGCGCTTCGAGGGATAGCGATTCCGTGTTTGAGCCGGAACGCATCGGCGGCGAGCAACCAAGCAGAAGCTATTCGTGTCAGAGAATCGTCGTATAGCGATTATTTGCGATGGATACCGTCAGGCGGTTTTTTAAGATTCGCCCTTGAAAACCCCAACAAAGAGGTAGACAAGCATAGTATTCTCGATTCGGACGATGTTACCAAAATATGCGTCGTTGATAATGCGTCCCAAATCCACATCTCCATTCAAGACGATACGGCCGCAATGGTTACTGTGTGGACTTATTCGAACAATTCGACCGCATTCAGCGACCGCATCTATATTTGGACGACTCGGTACAACGACAAGGGCGAAACAAATACGCAAATAGCCGTTAGCGTCAGTTCGTCGGCCGTGGAAACCGTATCATCGGGGCCATATAAATATTCTAAAAGATATTATTTCAACCCAATCGAAGAGGTTATAAACTGCGAATCGTATGATTACATCCGGTTATCTCTTCATTTTGGGACAACGGCTGTATACAGCAGCGGATTCGGAAACGGCCGAATAATCATTTATGAAGATTTCGAAAACATCATCTATCCGAGTTTGTACCCAATACCGCAGAACCTGCCCGAAATCTCGCAAATCGACTACATCAAAGCGATCTGCGGAATGCTCGGCATCTTTGCCGTGCCCGACCCCGCAAATGTCAATAATCTGAAATTCGTATCGCTCGACACCTTGCAGGAGAACAAGGTGCAGGCGTGCGATTGGTCGGACAAACTCGCTCGCAGCAATGACGACGAGCCGAAGACCACGGAATACAAAATCAACGATTACTGCCGCAACAACTATTTCAGGTACAAAGAAGACGATACGGTTTCCACGAACGCCGACGGCAATCTGAAAATCGACAGCGAAATTCTGGATGCCGAAAAGACCGTTATAACATTGCCTTTCGCTCCATCGGACGGCTCGACGATACGGCACTACGAACTGAACGACGACGGGACGGCCGTCGACGCCGTCCAAGTCAAAGACCGAATTATGCGCCTTATCAGCGATGGTTCCGGGCTGGCTATGCTTACATTCGACGGCCTCGATTTCACGACCTTACTATCGAAATACTATTCCACCCTATCGCGCCTGCTCAACGGCGTAATAACTATTGCGGAGCAGGTTATGCTGGACGAATACGACTTGAAATCGCTGGACTACTCGATTCCATTCTACCTGCGCCAATACGGGAAATTTTACGGCATCGTCAGCATCCGGTCGACAGCGAACAAAGCCTGCGAGGTCAAGGCCATACAGTTGCCGGAAACGGTTATCGAACAAACGGAACCGGAACGCCCGTCGCAAACGGTGTATATTGGATGGGAACAGAATTTAGCGGCTGTCTATATTACAGCCAGCAAGCCGCCCGCGTCCGATCTCGAAGTCGTTGCCACACCCTACACTTACGAGGGCGTCGCGCTCGGACAGGAGGTAATAACACTCGCAGCCGGACAAACAAAAGCGTCCACATCCCCAGTTACGCGCATTTTCGGCTGGCTCGAAATAAATTCCATCACCCCGGAATACGACGACACATACAGCTACGAAATCGCAGAACAAACACAAACCGAGTAAAGATATGGCAGAAAACACAACAACCCGCGTCGTCGATGTACAAGTCGACAATGCGGAAGCTATCAAGCTGATAGCCGACTATAACGCCAAAATCGAGGAATCAACGGCAAAGGAAAAAGCGCTGCGCGAGGAGATCAAGCGCAAGGGCGAAGCCTCGGCCGCCGACCGCGAAGAACTGGCAAAGCTACGCGCCGAGCAGACGGCCTACAAGCGTGAACTGCGCGAGGTCGAAAAGGAGGTGCAGAACAATATTAAGGCGGCCCGCGAAGCGGAGGGATCAAACCGGAAACTGCGTGCCGAACTGTCGAACCTTACAAAACAGTACGATTCGATGAGCGCAGCCATGCAGAAAAGCGCGGAGGGCCAAGCGCTTAAAAAGCAGATCAACGAAATAACCGACGCGCTGCTCGAATCGGAAGAGGGCACGCAAAGATTCTACCGGAATGTGGGCAACTATCCCGACCTCAAACCGCTCGAAACGCAGTTGGGCGTAATTCGTCAGCAACTCGCGCAGATGAAATACGAGGGCAAAGAAACGACGCAAGAGTATCAAGACCTGCTGGGGGTTGCCGCAAATATGAAAGATGCCCTTGCCGACGTCGAGGCAGGCATCAATGCCGGAGCATCCGACACAGCGCAACTCGACGTGCTCATCAAGGGGACGCAGAATCTTTTGCAGCTATGGGCGCAATGGTCTATACTTTCAAGGCAGTTAGGGGTCGAAAATAAAGACCTCGACAAGGCCATCGGCATTATAACGCAGACACTCGGCGCGCTCGTGGCTATTCAGTCCGTACAGAATATGTTGCAGAAACAGTCTATCGTCATGCAAAAGGCACAGGCGATTGCGACATGGGCGCAGACGAAAGCGGAAACCGCCCGGACATCGGCGATGGCCGCCGGAACGGTTGCCACAAACGCCGGAACCGCCGCTGTTTGGAAATTCACGGCGGCACTCTTCGCAAACCCAATCGGGGTGATCGTCGCGGCAATTATCGCGGCAATCGCGGCCGTTTACGCCCTCGTTAAGGCGTTCAGTTGGTTCAATTCATCGACCGAAAAAGCGAAAGAGAATCTGAAAAAACAGGGCGAAGAACTCGACAAACTCAACAAGAAATACGACGAGCACATCGAGAAGATGAAAGCCCTCGGCAAAACCGACGAGGAAATAACGCTGACGCACCTTGCCCTACTGAAAGACCTTGCTAACAAGCGCGCCGAACATTTCAAAGCGGCGCAGCGGCTCTACAAAAAGGACAGCGAGGAATACAAGGCATCACAAGATGCCAAGAAAAAAGCGGCCGAGGACTACCAGTCAGCGCTGAATGACACAGCGAACCACCTGCGCAGCCTCGCGTCCGCCTATAACGACGCCGCGTTAAAAAAGAAGCTGGGCGCGGTTAAATACGCGACGCAACAAGCCAACGAGGAATTCAAGAATCAGCGCCAACTACTCGTCGAACTGGTGTATGCAGGTAAGGTAGCCAGCAGCGAGGCGAAAGATATTCTTGCAAGCCTCGAAGCTGCGCGCGACAAGGCGATAAAGGAAGCCTACAAAGAAGCCGCAGAAAAGCAGAAACAGGCCCTTGCGACCGAACTTGCCGCCGTGCGCGCAGCGACCGACGCCAAAGTCGCCTTGATGAAAGAGGGTATCAGCAAGCAGTTGACGCAGGAAGAGGTCGCATACCGCCGTCACGTCGCCGATCTGAAAAAACGCCTCGAAACCGAAAAGGGGTTGACAAAAAAGGCGAAAGCGGCGATTCAGCAGCAAATCGAACTGGCCGAACAGCAACACACGTTAAACGTCGAGAAGATCAACCGCGCGGGCCTTGACAAGAAAATCCAGCAAGAGCAGCAGAACATCTCCCTGCGGCTTGCTGCCGTCAAGCAGGGAACCGACGCTGAATATACGCTGAAAGTCGAACAGCTACGGAAACAACAGGAAGCCGAACTTGCCAACGTCGAACTGACCGAGCAGCGAAAGGTTCTCATTCGGGAGAAATACAACAAGCAACTGGATGACCTTTCGAACCAATGGATAAATGCCAATCTGCAAAAACAGAACGACGCCCTGCGGCTCGAATGGGAAAATCGAATCAACGCCGCCGCTGTACAAGGCCAAAACACCCTGCAATTACAGTTGCAGATGCGACAGGCGGAACTCGATGCCTTGCAACAGATGGAGGGCGAAAGCGACGCCGCATTCAAGGCCCGACAACTCGGCGCGCAGCAGGCATACGTTGATGCAAAACGGGCTATCAACGACTACGAGGTGCAGGTCGAACAAGCGAAGCTGGAAGCCCTCGCAGCAGTCACGAACGGCCTATCGGGTTTGCTCGAAGAGTTGGGCGAAGATAATAAGACTTTCGCCGTTTTGAGCAAGACGCTTGCATTGGCCGAGATCGCCATCAACACCGGAAAGGCTATTGCCGCGGGTACGGCGCAGGCTCAAAGCGTCCCATTTCCCGGCAACCTTATCGCAATCGCTACGACTGTTGCAACGATCATGGCGAATATTACGTCGGCGATCAAGACCGTCAAATCGGCAAAATTCTCGACGGGCGGTTATGTGTCCGGGCCGGGAACGGCAACAAGCGACAGTGTACCCGCCATGCTGTCGGACGGCGAATCGGTAAACGCAGCCTTGCCGACGTCTATGTTTGCCCCGATCTACTCGGCGCTAAACCAGCTCGGAGGCGGTGCGCCGATAGTCGCCACGCAGTCGAGCAATCAGATAGCAGGCGAAGATATGCTTGCCCGTGCATTTGCAAAGGGAGTTTCGCAACTCGACATGCGCGTCGGAGTGGATGAAATAACCCGCGTATCCGACCGGGTGAAAGCAGTCGAATCATTAGGCGACTTGTAGCTATGAAAGTGCACGAAATTTTACAACAGAACGCCGATCTGCTCCGGGCGCTTGCTCGCGCAGGCGCCGCCATCGAGGATGTCCGCTACATCCCCCTATGGAGCGACTACGAACGACTGCGCCGCGACGGGTTCAAAGTGGCGTATATCGTCGCCTACTTGTGTGATACCTACGAGGTCAGCGAACGCACCGTCTATCGTATCATCAGGCGGTTCGGCCGCGACGTCAATACGAGCCGCTGACACGTCGTGTCAGTTGATTGTGTCTAAAAGCGTGTATTTATTACACGCTTTTTATTTAGCTTTGTTTCGTAAAATCAAATCTATGGCAACTCTCAAACTCTACAATCCGATTCTTTCCGAAGCGACAAAAGAATGCTACTGGTTCTGCGACGAGGCCGGAACGAGCTTTAAGGACGTGGACGAATTCATCAACGGTATCCCGGCGGGCGACGATAATATCGAATTGCTATTGCACTGCGACGGTGGCGAGGTTAGGGAGGGCTGGGCCATCGTCGACAAGTTGCGGAGCACGGGCAAGAAGATAACCGCGACCATCGAGGGGAACTGTGCGTCGATGGCTACCGTCGTTTTGCTGGCCGCCTCCGAACGCCGAGCATACCCGCACGCCTCGCTGCTCATTCACAAGCCCTACTTCCCCGAATACACGCTTGCCAATGCGTACCGCGCCGATGATCTCGAATCGCTGGCCGCCTCATTACGGGACGACGAGCAGAAGATGCTCGATTTCTACGTCGAGCGAACCGGAGCGGATCGCACGGAACTCGAAGCGCTCATGAACGAAGACAAGTTTATCGGCATGGAGCGGGCAAAGGAACTCGGATTCATTCAGACGATCATCCCCGCAGCGTCGGCATCGGCAGGCGGCCCGAACAGCGCGAAATCGGCTGCGTGGAAGCAGCAAAATTCAATAACCAACAATCAAAATTCTATGGCAACAAAAACCACGAAAAGCGAAGACAAAAGCGTGCTTCGCAAAGCCCTCGCAGCGCTGGCCGTTGCGCTGGGACTGGAAGCCCCGCAGCCCGTCAATTACGAGCTGAACACCGAATCGGGCGACACGATCACGATTGACAAGCCGGACGGCGAAGACCCCGCCGTCGGCGACAGCGCGTCGCCGGACGGAGAGCACAAGATGCCCGACGGCAAAACAATCGTTATCGAGGACGGCAAAATCACGGAAATCCGCGACGCCGAGGATGATGGCGACGGAGGGGGCGATGATGGCGACGGAAGCGACCCCGATTCCGATGCGCTGGCCACGGCTAACGCACGTATCGCCGAACTCGAAACCGAACTGGCCGACGCCCGCAAAAACGCGAAAACGACCGACGAGAAGCGCATCCTGAACCTCGTCGCCATCGCAGGCGGCGAAGCATGGCTTGTCAAGGCCAAGTCCGACTACAAGCCCGCCGCACGCCAGAACGCGGCCACGGCCACAGGCGAGAGCAAGAAGAACGCGGCAAAACCGCAGTCGCGCGTCCAGCAGCGCATCGCCGAACTCGAAGCGGCACATCAGAAAACGGAGTAAATCACAAACAACACCAATCAATTATGGCAAGTACAGGACTTAACTTTGCGAATCTGACCCCCGACAACGGGGCCATCAAAGACCTCAAGCGTCTGATCTTCCTTGCGGTCACCGACCCCGAATCGCTCGGAAAGATTTTCAACTTCCTGCCGAAGCAGAAGCACGGCGAAAAAGTCGGTTTCGTCGGCGAATTCGGAATGGTCGGCAAAGCCTCGCAGGGCTGTAATCCGACGTTCGGAACCAGCATCCTCGCAACGACCGAAAAAGAGTGGGACATCCGCGAATGGGAGGTCGCCGAGAAAATCTGCTACAAGGATTTGGAGGGCACGGTCGCGCAGGTCGCCATGCGCACCAAGACGAACATCGCCGACCTCACGGGCACGGAGTATACCGACTATATCCTTGCGCCCCGGCTCGAACTCGCCATCCGCAAGATGCTGATGCGTTACGCATGGTTCGGCGACAAGGCAGCCGATACGGTCACAGAAGGCGGCAACCTGCTCGATTCCATCGACCCGGCGTATTTTACCCTCGTCGACGGTTTCTGGAAGCGTCTGTTTACGCTGGCCGCCGCAACGCCCGACCGTCGCACCACATGCGCAGCCAACGCCGCCGCGACGTTCGCCGAGCAGAAAACCGCCATGCGTCAGAATTATGCTGCCGTCGATTTCCTCGACGCGCTGATCTCCGACGCCTCGACGGTTCTGCGGCAGGCCAACGGTCAGCTCATCTACATCACGCAAGCGCTGAAAGACGCGCTGGACGCCGACCTCAAACGAAACAACAAAGGTTCGGAATTGCAGTGGACGGCGCTGTTCGACGGCATCACGGAAACGAACTACAACGGCGTGCAGATGATCGCCATCCCGTTCCTCGACGAGATCATCAAAGGCTGCGAAACCGTCAGCGGCGGCAAGGCGTGGAACAAGCCTTATCGCGCGCTCTACACGATCAAAGACGACCTGCTCGTCGGCATGGAGAGCGAAAGCGAGGTCGCCGACATTCAGGTATGGTTCAACAAGGACGAGCAGATGAACAAGATTCTGTCGAAAGACAAAATCGGAACGCTGATCGCCGACGACAACCTCGTACAGGTAGGTTTCTAACCCTCAAAACTCGATTACACTATGAATTGCGATAGCTTCATCAAGGCGAAAATCGAAAAAAACTGTGCGGAACCGATTACGAAGGGCGTTGAGCGCACCGCGTGGATCGGGAACCGGGCACAACTCGACATCGCCAATCTCGAATTCGTCGAGGGTTCGACGAATCAAGTGCTGAATCTGCCGCTTATCAAAGGCGCGCAGTTGTACCCGATCATTCAGTACGGCACAAAACCGTTCGAGGGGCTGAAAACCGATCTTGACGGCAGCGGCAAGCTGGGTGGCACGGCTTCGACCGAATTTCCGTTCATCGTACCCGACAACAGCCCGGCGGTTTGTGAGAATATCATCGACCCGCTGCTCGACGGAGAGTTTTTCGTCATTTGGCAGAACCGACACAAGAACCTGCGGGCCACGAACGAAGCGGAGCGCGGAGCGTCGGCATACCAAATCGCCGGACTTTTCAACGGCCTCACGCTGTCGTCCGGGTCGTGCGAGAAATACAGCGACGACACCCTGTCGGGCTGGGCTATTACGCTCAAAGAGGAGAAAGCGCCCCGTTCGGCGATGTTCCTCAACGCAGGCTCGCTCGCAGCCACCGAGGCACTCATCAAAACGATGCTCACCCCCTCGGCGACGGAGTAATGCACTATGACCGTCGACGAGGTAAAAATCCTGCTTTCGGACTTGAATAGGGGTTACAATACCCCCTATTCGAGCGCCGAACAGGCGACTATCGAAAGACTTTATTACGAGGTCTTGGGAAAGCGTTTGAGCGGCTGCCGATGTCCCGACAAGTGGCACGACGCAGTGCTCGAAATCAACTCGTACATCAAAAAACACGGAAAAATGAAAGAGAAATCGAATTACAAACTGCGTGCAGGGGTTATTCTGCAAATCGCAGGGTCTTCGGAAATTTACACGAACGATAATCTGACCGACGAGGTGGCCGCGGCGTTCCTCAAAGAGCACCCGAACGCCACCGGGCGTTTCGAGGTTATCCCCACGGCAAAAAAGGATGCCGAAGCACCGAAAGCTGGCGGGGAATCGTCGGAACTCGAAGCGGCACACAACCGTATCGCCATCCTCGAATCCGAGAAAGCGGAACTTGAAAGCCGCTGCGCCGCATTGCAGGCCCGAATCGACGCCGCGGCGGCCACCGACGACGAGAAACCCGAAAACGAGAGCGGCGAAGCCGAAAGCGCTGACGAGGCCGACGAACAGCCCGCCGGGTACAATGGCAATACTGCCGATGACGCTATCCGACAGGCTATCGCCGCCGAACTCGTGGCCGGGAAGTCGAAAACGGCCATCAAGCAGGAGTTGGCGGGCAAGGAGATCGGCGGCGTGAAGCTCACACACCGCCTTATTTCCGACTACATCGAGAAGATCACCGCAGAGGAGTAACCACCCATGAACGTAAAGCACACAAAGAAGCCCGAAACGCGTGTAGACGTTAAATACCTGTCGTCGTTGGGTATCAAAACCTACGGCGACAATAACCTATACCCGCAAACGGTGCGCGATATTGTCGATTCGTCGCCCACAGGTCGCACCTGTGTTGAGCGGCGTTCAACATATATCGAGGGAAACGGCCTCGCGTCGCAAGCGTTGGCCGAAACCGTGTGCGACACGCGAGGGAATACGGTAGACGACGTTCATCACTTGTGCGCCGACGATGTAGCTTACCAAGACGGCCTTGCCCTGCACGTCAATTACAATATTCTCGGACAGATCGTGTCGATGGCGCACGTTCCGTTCGAGAATTGCCGCCTTGAAGAGGAAGACGACGACGGCATTATAAGCCATATCGTCGTACATCCCGATTGGCGGGGTAAAAAGACGCGCGGCGGTAAGGCTGTAAAGGTAACCATCGAAACAATCGAGGTGTTCCCGGTCTTCAATCCGTTACCCGACGTCGTGCAGTTGCAGATACAGGCCGCGGGCGGAATCGAATTCTACAAGGGTCAGATTCTCTACATTTCACGCGCCGGGCGAAATGCCTATCCCCTGCCGTTGGTCGACGTCGTATTGACCGACATGTCGACGGACGAGGGGCTTTCGAATGTCAACAACCGAAACGTCCGAAATAATTTCCTCACGGCGGGTATGCTCATCACGAAGCGCGGACAAGGCAGCAGCACGGTCGACGGCGACAAAGACGGCGTATCGTCCGACGACGGATTTACGGAGGAATTCGAAAAACTGCAAGGCGATACGAATTCGCTTAAAATCATGCAGGTTGAGATTGAAACCGACGAGGATAAGCCCGAATTCGTACCGTTCAAAACGAACAACTACGACAAAGAGTTTACGGCCACAACGAAAGCTGTAACCGATAACATCTATGCGGCGCTCAACCAAGAAACGTTTGGAAGATTACGCAGCGGCAGCATCGGGTTCACAGGCGACCTTGCGAACGACGTGAAGCGCGAATACTGCGAGCAGGTAGCAAAGCAACAACGGATGTTGTCGCGTGCGTATCAAGCCATTTTCAGCCATTGGGAACCGAACACGATTCCGTACACCGGAGCGGGCGATGCTGCCATCGAGCCGCTCGTAAAATCCATTGCCAACGATGCGACATCTGATTGAACCGCGCGACGTCGATAAATACGCCCGCCCCTGCGACATGGACGACGAGATTATCGCCCGCGCCATCGAAGAGGCCGAATTACTCGACATCAAACCGAAGCTGGGCGACGAACTGTTCATGCGATTGCTTACACATGTGCAATTCGCCGTACTCATTAACGGCGGCGAATATACCGACGAATGTAGGAATCGGCGGCATTTCGTCGGCTTGCGCCGGGCGCTGGCCTACTACGTTTGGGCGCGCCTCGTCAAAACGAGTGTAAACCATTTGACACGCTTCGGCTTCGTGCAGAAGCGCGACGAGTATTCACAGGCGACCGAATACCGCGAGCGGCAAACGGCGTACAACGACGCTTTCGCCATCGCTGACGGTTATATGAAAGAGTGCCTTGCCTACATCCAAGCAAAGCCGGAAATTTTCGCTGATTATACGCTCAAGGGGAAAGTCAAGGCCAATCGAACGAAATTCAAAATTTTAGGCAATTAACTATGTATGACATCAAATTAGGGCAGGGATGCGGCATCAAAGCCACGATGTTGACCCCGACAGGCGGCGTCTGCGATCTGCGCCGGGCGCGGTATATCGCGGCATCGCTCGTGCTGCCGTCCGGTGCAACCATGAACTGCGAGGACATCGCGTTTAACGAGGTCACGAACGGCGTCTATGTCCGCCTGCTCGGAACCCGCGAACTGACTACCACGGGACAATACGGCATCGTCTTCAATGTCAAACTGGAAGACAAGACGATGTATTCGACGCCCGTTGTGTGGTTCGCAGAGGTCAAAGAGGACGCCCCGACGGGCTATCACGAACTGACGCTATCGCTGTCGCTTACCGTCGTAAATTTCCCGGATAATGTTTCCTATACGGGAGCGTCGCCAAAGATCGGCGACAAAAATACGTGGCTGGTCTACGACGATGATCTCAACGCGTATGTCGATACGGGTATCGAGGTCGGATATGCGAACCTGCTGTCCCGCTATGACAGTAAGTTTGCCGAAATCGTTGTCCCGTGTACCGAGGCAACCAACGCGGCCGCAGCAGCGACGGTCGCCGCAAACAACGCAGCCGCAGCAGCCAATAGCGCAGCAGGAAGCGCATCGACGGCGACAGCCGCAGCGAATACGGCCGCAGGCAAGGCAAACACCGCAACGACGGCCGCAAATAACGCAGCAACGGCGGCCAACACAGCCGCGGGTAAGGCAAACGAGGCGGCGACAGCAGCAAATAATGCAGCGGAATCCGCGCAGCGCGTCGTCGACACCTATGACGACGTTATCAATACGCTCGCGCACTCCGACTGCACCCTCGACGAACGGGTCGAGGCGCTCGAAAGGGCGCTTATATCCGTTTTGTCGGGTGCTGTCGTGATTCCCAAATTGCAGGTCAAGGAGCTGAACGTATGGGGTGATAACAACCTTGCACCCGTCGGCAACGGCGCACCGACGAAAGCCCCGGACAGGGCCGGGCAGTTCTACATCGACAAGACCGCCCGCACACTCTATTTCTCAACGGGGAATGCGGCCGTGTCCGACTGGAAAATTCAATAACGCAAACGGAATATGGCACAGGTTAACAAATACGCAGATCGGGCCGCTTATACGGCCGACACGAAACGTCTTTCGACGAAATCGGCCGTTTCGTTCATCGAAAATGAGACGACAACGATTTACGACGGTGTGAATACCGTCGTCGGAAAATCGGCTGCCGCCATCGGCGATCTCGCCGTTTTCGATAAAACGGACGGGGTTATCAAATACATCAAAAGCGCAACGATTGCCAAGGCGCAGATTCCAGCAAACCTTGTACCGCTGGCCGTCGTCTATGCGCGACAAGGTGAACAGCTATTGATCGTATCGCTCGACCATGTTTCGGGCAGCATCCGCTGGGCACATACCTACGAGGTTGCATTGTCGGGTTTCGATCTCGCTGCGGGCGGCACAATCGTGTTGAAGCTCGGTTCCGACCCTGCCGCCGCAGAGGTGTCGATAGCGTATACCGCAGGCGCAACGCTCGCGGATGTTGCATCGGCTATCAACGCGAAACTCAAAGGTGGGACACCCAATTACTCCTCGGCGGATTATGGGGGATGGGCGGCGACTGCGGCGGACAATTTCGTCGTGATGGGTTCGAACACGTATAACGCCTCCCGTGCGGCGATTGCCGTTGTTGGCGGTTGTCAGATCGCAAGGACACCGGAAGACATTAACTACCAAACAACGTTGACGGGGGTGTTGATCGAGGGGTCAACCGAATATGTCCGCCGCAACAACGGCGTTGATTCGTCGTTTGCGGGCTGTAATCCCGAAAAATTCCTGCAATACTATTCGGCCAACGGAACCGATACCACAGGAATCAAACCCGGAAGTAGCACCATAATTCGGGAAAGCGCTTTTACGGAAGAGGCCAACCCGGAACTGGTCGCCGCCTATCCAACCTACCGGGATTATCTGTTCGGAGAACATTTGCTGCAATATCCCGCAGCCTACGGCGCGCTGCTTCGTGATGGCAAGGCCAACACGCACCTGATCGGCGGTCTGCGGTTCGTCGACATCCACGGCGAAAGCGTTCCCCGTTATCCGGCCGCTGCGGCCGCTCTCGACTACGGCGTCACGGTCGAGGGCGCAACTACCGGACTGGAAGCGGGCGCATGGTGGCTGCCGTCCGTCGATGAAGTCTACCTGCTCATGCACGACCGCGTGCTAACGTCCGCCGACCGGGAAAGCGACCCTGTAAACCGCACGCTGTCGCGCCTCGGTAAGACGACCTGCTACGGATCGGGTTATTATCCGTGGACATCGTGCGAGTGCAATTCCTACTACGCGTTCATCTACAGCGGCTACACGGGCTACGTG
>OCHV01000391.1_pt1 | contig 37099 bp, 36 predicted proteins | sample 1538461 | NCBI WGS metagenome assembly OCHV01 (sample SAMN04571692, study PRJEB22368) | human gut metagenome | biome: human gut; material: stool | host: Homo sapiens | place: Luxembourg | collected 2012-08-03 | reverse complement strand
GCTTGTTACGTCTTCTCCATTTGGTCCTGCTTCCAATTCTTTAGGAAATAATACTGCGGGAGGGACTTCTAGTGCTCCCGGGATGCCTGGTGCTCCTGGGATGACGGGCACTTCTGTGCAGAAGCAACCGCTTTCACGCAATGCAAAAATTGGTATTGCAGTTGGTGCTGGAGTGGTTGCCGTAGCAATTATTGTGGTGATTGTGTTAGCTGTGAGCGGGTTCTTTAATCAGTCTCAATCCGAACAGCCAGCTGAAGAACGGGCTGCTGAGGCGACTATTATAGACAAGACGGATCCGGTTGATCCGCCGAAGCAAAACGTAACCGAGCAGGATTCCTCTAGCTCTTCGAATTCAAATTCTGCTACCAATTCGCAGTCTGTAGTAAGCGATTCTTATACCTCATCTTCAATTGATGGGTATTCTACTTACACTAATGGACGATTTGGATATAGCGTTGCTTATCCTTCGGACTATGTGCTTTCTCAAGAATATGAAGATGGTTCTGGAGTAATTTTTACTAATGCTTCTCGCGATGACATTACCATTACGGTTTGGGGTCAAAATAACACGTATAGTGAAACGGCCAAATCCATGCTTTCCGGTTTTCAGGAATCCATTGGGGCAGAAGGTTACACGGCTTCGGGTGACGACTGGTTTGTGTATTCTTATGAAATGGATGGCCAAGTTGTGTATCTGAAAGAATACGTAGGTTCTGGAAGTATGGCCTGTATGAGTATTACGTATCCTAAATCTATGTCAGCGGAGGGTGATGCCATGGTTGAAACCATGGAGCCCACGCTAGAACCAGGTGATATTTCAGTTTCTCACTAGAGAAAATCTCTTATAGCTATAATCTTGACGGTTAGGAGGTCGATGATGACTGAATTAACTGCGTCGGTAGCTGAGGTTCGCGCTCAGTTTTCAAAACTTGCTTCATTGGTTAATGAAACAGGGCAGCCAATTACTGTTTTTAAAAACTCTAATCCTTGGGCAAAAATAGCACCTATTGTTGATACGTATGTTGATGCTATAGACGACGGTCTTGAAAAAGGATTTTCCGACTATAAAGCTGGTCGTTGTATTGAAGATGAACAAATTGATGAATTCTTTGATAACCTAAGGAAGCGCAATGGTTAAGCTTATTGCGACTAATAAGGCTATATTCTGATATCTTAATTTATTACGTTGGGTTTCTATCGGAAATCAGTCTTTGATGTTATCGAGGCATGGTAATGGAAACGGTAAAAACGGCTGGCTCTTTTCCTAGAGATATTGAAGACAATATTCAGCAGTTGGCGGATGATCTGTTTGAAATTATGATTCCGTACCCCTATACCCATGCGTTAGTAAATACCTATCTTGTTCGTGGCAAAGACCGGGATTTGCTTATTGATTGTGGTGGTCCCGACAAAGAAGCGCATAAGTTACTTGTTTCATGTCTGAATGAACTTGGGGTAGATCAGTCGAAACTCGACGTGTTTCTTACTCATTTACATGCCGATCATATTGGTGGCTTAGAAGCGTTGTGGCATCCCGGTATGCGGGTGTTTGCAGGGGTTTCTACTTTGATGAAACAACATTGGGCAAACGATAATCGTTTTAATCTACTGTTTCCAATGCTTGAAGAATTCGAATCTTCTCGAGGCAATTCGGTAAATGAAGAACAAGATTTTCCTGCTGCTTATTATCGTGTAACTATAGATCCGCCTATTACGCGTCTTCATGAAGGCAATGTGCTTCATTGGGGGAAGTATTCCTTTAAGGTTTTGCATACGCCTGGTCATGAACGTAGTGAATTGTCGCTATGGGATAAGGAAAAAGGAATATTGTTTTCGGGCGATGCACTTATTAAAGGTACCAACAGTAATATGTATCCGCAGGATTTAGAGCAAGATGATGTAGTAACGTACCTTGCCATGATTAATCGTATAAAACAATTGCCCGTACGGGTTGCGTATGCAGGTCATGGAAGCGCGATGGACCATCAAGAATTTGTAGATGCATGCGATCACGCTATAGATCATCATAACCGACGGATTCGCGATGTTTTGCAGGTGGTAAAGAAAGAATATCGTAGCTTGCCAGAAATTACGTATTACTTCACGTATCAAGGAGAACGTCGTCGATGGGAAAAATACCCAGTCGCTTTTCATTGGAATTTGATGGTAGAAATAACCGCGTATTTAAGCCATCTGGTATTTACTGGAGTAGTGGAAATGTGTAGAGAAAAGGGCAACTTGCTCTATAGACTTTCTTCTTATGACTAGTTAAGCAACAAATCATGATTGCATGTCTTTGTTGTGAACGTAAAACACGAACAGGGATAACGTCTTGACTTAACATTTTGTGGTAGCACAAAATAGACAATGCTTGCTCGGAGGGCGAGTTATCCGATTAGGAGATAACAAGCTGGATAAGGCACAGGTTGAAATACCTGCATCTTATCCAGCTTTTTTGCGCTACAGACAGAGATAGGAGAGGAAACTATGGGCCTTACGCGTCAACAAACCACCATGATTGCCGTACTTCTTGTAGGGGCATTTCTTGTGGTTTTGAACCAGACCTTATTAACGCCTGCTTTGCCTACTATTATGTCGAACTTGAATGTTAATGCGACCACGGTGCAATGGCTGACGAGTGGATATGCATTGGTTGAGGCGGTTATTATTCCTCTCAACGCTTACCTTATTGGACGTTTTTCTACCCGTAAATTATTTATTGGTGGCATGTTGCTGTTTGCGGCTGGATCTGCCTTATGCGCGGGTGCGCCAAGTTTCCCCTTTTTGTTACTAGGCCGCGTTATGCAAGCCTGCGCAGCAGGCGTTGTTATGCCCATGGTGTTTGCGCTCATATTGCTTATTTTTCCGCGAGAAAACCGTGGCGTGGGCATGGGCTTGGTTGGCTTGATTATTAGTTTTGCTCCTGCTATGGGTCCTTCGGTATCGGGCATTTTGATTGACAGCATTGGCTGGCGTGCTCAGTTTATTCTGGTTGTTGGATTGGCCTTATGTGTAGTAATTGCTGCCGCTCTTGCATTGAAGAAATTTGAAGGGTTTGAGCGTACTACCTTCGATGGGCTTTCAGTAGTTCTTATTGCGGTAGGTATGGTGTGCTTGCTGTATGGTATTTCAACATCAACTTCTAGCCCTACGCCCGTAATGCCTGCGGTGCTTATCGTGGTTGGAATTGGCGTTATAGTTTTGTTCTTCCGTAGGCAGCAAAAACTTGATAACCCTATTTTGCAGGTTCAAGTGTTGCGCCATCGGGAGTTTTTAATTATTACCATTATCATTTTGTTCCTTGAAGGTGTTTTGATTGGTGGAAGCGTTCTATTCCCCTTGTATATTCAAAACGCCTTGCAGGCTTCCGCGACGGTTTCAGGTTTGATCATGCTACCTGGTGCTTTGATCGGTGCATTTTTTGGCTTGCTTTCCGGAAAGTTGTTTGATAAATACGGGGTGCGCGGTATTTCTGTTACGGGTGCTTTAGTGCTGTTAGCAGGTGGTATTGGTTATGTGTTACTGGGTAATGCAACACCTTTGCTTATAACCTGCGTGGCGTATACGGTAGTTACTTTAGGTATTCAGGCGCTTATTACACCACTAAACACCTGGGGTATTAATTCGCTTCCCAATATTGAACTTCCTCACGGCAATGCTATTGTTGCCACTATTGAACAAGTGGGAAGTTCTCTTGGCACCGCATTTGTGGTAAGTCTAACGGCGCTTTCTTCGTTGTATGCAACTTCCGAAACACCTGCAGCGGAAGTTTCTTATATCGGTTGCCACTTCGCTTTTATGGGCATGCTTCTTTTAATTGCAGTAATTGCAATTTTGATTTTGGTATTTGTACGCGATAAGAAAGCGACTTATTCAGCTACCGCATTAGAAGCAGGTGCTATGCCAGGGATTGATCGACCTTGGTTGGTTGCTGACATTATGAATGCTAATCCCAGCACCCTTCCTGCGACAGCGAAAATTCGTGATGCGATTGCCATTATGCAAGAAACTGAAACTAACGGAGTGCCGCTGGTTGATGATGCAGACAAGGTAGTAGGGTTCCTTTCTGATGGCGACATTTTAAAGTTTTTATCGCGTCATGAATCTTCCCAGACTGACGGTGTGAGCTACATTATCATGCTCGAAACTGATAGTTTCCAGGAACGAATTCGTACGGTGTACGATCTGGATGCTATGCGTCTTGCAACAAAGTCGGTCATTACGGTAGATGCAGATGAACAAGCAGATCTTGCTTTCCGTACGTTGGCAGATAAAAAGATTAAGAAGGCTCCTGTGGTAAAGGATGGCAAGTTAGTAGGAACGCTTAGCCGCCGCAATATTATGAAAGCGCTTAATATTATGGAGCAAGCAATAGAGGCGAAGTAGGATCTTGCAGTTAAACTTCTTCATTCAATAAGGCAACCGAATTCCTTCAGGCAAACCTACGCGCTTAATCGCTCTTCAATAAAGCTAGGGGCATAGCGGAATAATTCGACAATAGATGTTTCCATCCCTTTTGTTAACTTCGAACACCTGGGGCTATGCCTTTAAGGCTTTATTTCAGAGAGGCGCTCCAGAATTTGCCTTCATGAATTTGGTTGTCCTATATGATCGCTAAAAGTGTTATCTTGGTCAGCTAGCTTAGCTTTTCTGTTTCGATTTCAGCGTCCAATGCACGAATAGATTTGTTGAACCAAGCGAGCCCACAACAAAGGGCAACTAAGCTTCCGCATACAATAAACCAAGTAGTAATTCCAATGGCTTCTGCGATAAAACCTGAAAAGGAAAGGTGCTGCTAGGGAAGAGCCAGCTAAAAAGATTCCCATAACACGGCCAAACATTTCATCAGGGGTTCGTTTTTGCAGAAGAGGCATTATAGGGGCGTTGTAGCATCCAATTGCTGCAGCAGAAATGCCGACAAGGATTGCAAAGAGAGGAAATTGATTAGGCTGCAAAAAACCACAAGCGGCAAGAGCGAGACCAAGCACTATTCCGGAAATAACAATAAGGGGGATGCGTTTAGAACCTCCACCCCAAATAAGGATTGCCGCAGAGCCTAAAAGTAAGCCTATACCGAATACCGCTTCAACAAGAGACGCCTGGAAGCCGTCACCCTTGAAGTGCTCATAGGTCATAAGGGGATCGAGTGATGATACGGGCATAAACAAAAGCATAGTAATCATTACCAAGAGCATGAGATTACGCAGACTTTTATCTTTAAAGATAAAATGAGCACCCTGTTTCATTTCGCTCAATAAGCTGCTTGAAGAACGTATTGAATCCATTAATAGGCAAATTGAGGAAATGCAACGAAAGCAACAGGTGCTTGAAGGAGCGCTTGATCAAGCTCAGCGATTGCATTCCTGGTTTGATCCTTCGGTTTCGGTAGCTCCCGAGGGGTATCGTTGGAGAATTGCGCAATGTCCCGAAGAATACTTTCTGGAAACGTCAGTTGCTTATGAGGAAGGGAAAGAAGACGATTTCGTGCATGCCCTTATTGATCATGTGGAATATTGTGAAGCGCAAGGTTGGACAGCAACGTTTCAAGAGGCCTATCGAATAGGTGAAGGGTATCTTGATGCTAAGAATTATGCGGCGGGTTTTTGTGCTGAAGAACGAATTCCAAAACGAATTGATTCGCCAAGACTTCGAGTAAAGCCAGCGGGAAGGTATTTTCAATGGCTGAATTGTATTGATCTAGGACAGCTGGTGGATGAAGAGGGGGATATTACGCGTAATACTGGCGATTTTTCTTCTTCGGAGGATAACCCCATGTTTGCTGCCTACGATGCTATGCATTCATTTGCGCATGAGCACAATATTAAGCTTGCGGGGGATTTGTACGATGTTGTTTTATCGCTCTATGGCGGCAGCTTTAACGAAGCAATATATACTGAAATATCAAGGAGAATATCTTAATCGCTGCCCAAATGCTAAAGGGGGAGTTTGTAATGATTCGCTGCACTGGATGCGGTACATGTGTTAGCGATTGTATTTCACGGGTGCTTTCGCTTTCAGAAGGTAAGGCTTGTGTTTCTGGCGAATGTCTTCAATGTGGCCATTGCGTTGCAGTGTGTCCTCAAGGGGCTCCTTCAATTCCGGTATATAGTGATGTGCCGGTTGAATATAAGGCGGAAGCATTCGATATTCCCACTCAAAACATGTTGAATACCATTAAGTTTCGTCGTAGCATAAGGCAGTTTAAGGATGAGCCTCTAAGTTATGATGATTTGCATGTTCTTATAGATGCAGCAGCGCATACTCCCACGGCAAAAAATTCCCAAGCGTGTCGTTTTGTATTTATTCAGGATAGCCTGCAGGAATTCAAGCGCTCTGTTTGGCGAAATATCCGCATGGCAGTTGAGCAAGAACAAGAATTGCCTATTCCCCGTGAAAGCGCGCAGAATTTTCTGCAATTACTTGATAGCGAAACGCCAATAGATTATTTGTTCCGTAATGCTCCTGCGGTACTTTGCATTCAAGCTCCCGACCCGGTAGATGCAGGCTTAGCGGCTTCGGCAATCGAAATGGTGGGTACCACGTTAGGTGTTGGCGTATTGTATAACGGGTACTTACGTCGAACCATTGCAGCAATGAAAGATATTCAGGCATATTTGGATATGGATTTAGAGGAAAAGCCCCTGGTGGTTTGTATGCTTATTGGTTATTCCGACGTTGAATATAAGCGTACGGCGCCGCGTCGCAATCCTAGCGTAGTGCTACGTTAGGCTGATTTTGGTACATGAGGCATTACGGCAGTAATAGGCTACTAATTTGGTGTTGCGCGGGCTAGCGGACCCGGGGAGGATAGGTTTACTCTATAGGTAGGCTTTTGTAAAGGAGGCTGCTATGAGTATTCAGGCGGCATATGTAGTTCCACATCCCCCTCTTATTATTCCAAGTGTTGGCCGTGGAGAAGAACGCGGAATCCAGAAGACTATCGATGCATACCGAACAATTGCAAAGCGGATTGTTGGAATACGCCCTGAAGTAATTGTTATTAGTTCTCCTCATGTGCCTCTCTATCGGGATGCTTTTCACGTAACAACCGATACTGTTCTTTCGGGAAGCATGGAAGCATTCCGTGCGCCTCAAACGCGATTAAGTGTTGACGTGGATACTGCTCTTAGTCAGGCTCTTATCAAAAGGGCACAACGTAGTGATCTCATTATAGCGCCCAGTACTTGGCGGGATTACGAAATGGATCATGCAACCTTTATCCCGTTGTATTTTATTAATGAAGCTTATAAAGAAGCTAACGTTGAGCCAGATTATCGTGTTGTTCGGGTAGGACTATCGGGACTTTCGTCTGAAACACATCGCATATTCGGTCATATTATTTCTGATGCAATTGACCAAGTTGATACCCGTTGTGTATATATTGCAAGTGGCGATTTGTCCCATAAGCTTAAGGCCGATGGGCCTTATGGATTTGCGCCTGAGGGGCCCCAACTAGACTGCCAGTTATGCAAAATGTTTGCCAGTGGGAAATTGGAAGAGCTTTTTGAACTGGATGAATATTTTTGCGATTGCGCAGCTGAATGTGGCGTGCGCTCATTCCAGATTATGGCTGGTGCCTTGGAGATGCAGTCTATAAAGCTAAAAGAGCCTTGTTCAGCAGGGGAAGAATCGGGCAACAGTAAACCTGATGACAATAACTCCCTGCTGGAAAACGTTGTGCCTAGTTTTGGAGCTTATCTTGCTGAATTATTGAGTTATGAAGGACCTTTTGGGGTTGGGTATGCGGTAGCTGCTTTTGAAAGATCCAAGTTCGAGGCAGCTTCTAAATCGACAAATAAACTAGATTCTAGGGAGCTTCTTAAAGATTTGACGGCAAGTGATAGTCCAACCGACGTTGAGGATAAAAAGGCTGATCCTTATGTAACGCTTGCACGTGCAAGTGCAGAAGCTATTGTTCGTACTGGTAAGCCTCTGAAGCTTTCGGATTATCTTTACCAGCATATTGAACAGGGTGAATTGCCTGAAGAGATGCTTAACAATCGTGCTGGTGTGTTTGTTTCTATTCATGAATGGGGAGAATTGCGGGGCTGTATTGGCACCATTGCGCCAACTACGGCTTGTATTGCAGAAGAAATAATACAAAATGCCATTTCTGCTTCTACGCGTGATCCTCGGTTTCCCGCTATCAGAGTGGGTGAATTGGAGTATTTAGAAATTAGCGTTGATGTACTTGGAGAGCCAGAACCAATTTCTTCGACAAAAGAATTAGATCCAAAGCGTTATGGCGTTATTGTAACCAAAGGTTTTAGGCGGGGACTTTTATTGCCGAATTTGGATGGCGTGAATACGGTAGAAGATCAAGTGACTATCGCAAAACAAAAAGCAGGAATCCGTGTGAGTGATACCGACGTTGAACTCGAGCGTTTTGAAGTGATTCGTCATGAGTAGTGCTATAGCTGGGCAGGTTAATAATCAGGCTTCCAATCAAGAGGACTATCGAGCTTTTATGTGTGATAAAGATCTAGAAGGTCGAGTTCAGTGCCACATTTGCCCCCATAGGTGTTTGTTAAAAGAAGGGCAAGTGGGACTTTGTCGTGCGCGTCGTGGCGGGCAAGGTGGCGTGGTGTCTGATGCTTACGGAAAAATGACGAGCTTAGCGTTGGATCCCATTGAAAAGAAACCCCTTGCTCGTTTTATGCCGGGAAGCAGGATTTTGTCGGTAGGATCATTTGGCTGTAATTTGCGATGTCCTTTCTGCCAGAATGCTTCAATTGCACATGCGGGGATTGAAGACGTTCCATGGCAGAAAATAACACCCGAACAGCTTGTTGAACAGGCTTTATATTTAAAATCGCGCGGCAACGTAGGAATTGCATATACCTATAACGAGCCGTTGGTTAACTATGAGTTTGTACTAGATTGCGCAAAGAGATCTCATGAAGCGGGGCTTATTAATGTTTTGGTTAGCAATGGTATGGCCAACTTGGAAGTTATAAACGAGCTGGCACCGTTTCTTGATGCAGTTAATATTGACCTTAAAGGTTTCACGCAAGAGTTCTATGATTTCGTGGGTGGATCGCTTGATACGGTAAAACAAACCATAGAGCAATTAGTTGCGTGCTCAACGTGTCATGTAGAAGTAACCACCTTAGTTATTCCTGGCAAGAATGACACCGAAGAAGAAATAGATGCTTTGTCTTATTGGCTTGCTTCATTGAACCCTGAAATTCCGTATCATGTAAGCCGTTTCTTCCCTTGTTATAAGATGAAAAACGAAGATCCTACTCCTGTTCGCACGGTATATCATTTGGCTGAGGTTGCTCGAAAGCATTTACGCTATGTATATACAGGAAATTGCTAAGACCTAACGTTTTGACCTACTCTTTCAGAATAAGTTAAATCCGAAGTGATATAACAAATACTCATATTAGGAATTAAATATAAGCATTACACATATTGTGGAAGCCTTTTTACACTAGATACGAAAAGGATTGTATTGGCTTGACGTTTTTGGTCGCGCTCAAGTTTGCTTCCAATCCGCTTTGCTTTCGTCTAAAAGCGAAAAGCGCTCATAACCATCAAGTCATCCTATACGTATCTATTGGGAAGGAAATCCGTGAAAGCAATTAGTAACAAGATGCTTGTCTTAATTCTGACCATTGGGGTATTTGGCATTTTGAACACTGAAATGGGTATTGTAGGGGTAATCCCGTATGTTTCTGAACACTTTAGTGTACCTGTTCCTGATGCAGGTCTTTTAGTAAGTGGCTTTGCGCTTATAGTTGCTATCGCGGGTCCAACTATGCCGTTGTTGTTTTCGAAAATAAATCGTAAAAAAGTGATGTTGCTTTCGCTTGGAGTTTTTTCAGTTTGCAATGTTGTTTCAGTTTTTGCCCCTTCGTTCGAAGTGTTGTTGGCGGCACGCGTAATTCCTGCAGCTTTTCATCCTTTGTATGTTTCGATGGCGATGGCTCTTGCCCAACACTCGGGGGATACTCCAGAAGAATGTGCGAAGGCATCTGCACAAGTGTTTGTTGGGGTTTCTGCGGGCATGGTGGTGGGTGCTCCGATAGCAGGTATGCTTGCGGAATCTATCGCCTTTTCTGCGGCAATGGCGTTTTTTGCAGTAATAACGGTGGTAGCTCTTTTGCTAACGGTTGTCGCTGTTCCTTCAATGCCTGTTATTAATCCACTTTCCTATGGAAAACAGGTTGCCGTTCTAAAGCGACCAATTGTACTGATTTCGCTGGTGGCGGCTGGCTCTATCAATGCTGCGATGTTTGGATTTTACAGCTTTCTTGCAGAATACTTGGGTAGTGTTGCAGGCATGGGGGCAGCTCTGGTAAGCACAATGCTTTTGGTCTACGGATTAAGTAATGTGTTTGGCAATGTAATCGCTGGACGTACATTGGGAAAAGCACCTTATCTAACAATGCTTGTGGGTCCTATTGCATTGCTTGTGCTTTACGTTGTCTTGTTTGGTGTGGTGGCAAATGTATTAGTTGTTGTAGCTGTAGTGCTTGTTCTTGGGGTAGTAGTTGGTGTTGCTAATACTACCGACCAGTTTATGGTTTCTCGCTCTGCACCCGATGCGCCAGATTTTATCAATGGACTCTTTCTTACCACAACTAATTTGGGCACCACTATAGGAACAAGCATTTGTGGCATGTTTATTTCCGATATGGGAACTTCGTTTTCGGTATGGGGTACCGTGCCATGCCTTATTTTAGGATTTGTTTTTGTGTTGCTTCGTATGAAGTGTGTTCGTTCGGGAATCCTGAAACTTTGACTGCTTATTCTTGTTAATATCGGCAGCTTTGCTTCCTGTTTGTTTAAGGAAATTTGCTCCGAGTGAAATACCCTTAGCGAATCCTTTGGCAACGGTTTCTACTACAACGGGTGCACCTGCAATTACTTTTCCTGCTACGACTGGTGCTGCTTGTGCAACTTTTTCAGCAGCTTTTGGAGCTGATTTAGCTACCTTGTCGGCAAAAACTGGGGCAGCCTTTGCCGTGGAGTTAGCAACGGAACTTACTCCTTCGGCTATCTTGTGTGCAACAACGGGGGCTTGCTTGCCTACTTTTTCTGCCACACCTGGAGCAGCGTCAGCTACTTTTTTGGCAGCGACAGGTGCTTTGTCGCCAATAGTTTTAGCTACTACAGGTGCAGTATCAGCAATTTTCTTTGCTACAACTGGAGCAGTATCAGCTACTTTTTTGGCTACAAAGGGGGCTGCTTCGGCGGCTTTTTTAGCAACAACTGGTATTTGTTGCGCAACGTTTTTGGCTACGTTGGGAGCTTCCTTTGCTGCTTTTTGAGCCGCCTGTTTTGTTTGCTCCTTTGCTATTTCGGTCATTTTCGCTGCTGCGTTATCGAGTTTCGCTTCTAGAGGAGAAGCGCTACGGCCCGAGAAATTTCGTTGACCTTTGCTAGCTAATGCTACGCCTCCCACAATAAATACAGCACCCGGACCAGGCAGAATTAACAGAGGGACACCTGCTACTGCAAGCGCTCCACCTGCTGCCATTTGTGCCGCTCCTTTTATTTTTTGCGTTTGCGAAGTGGGCGTTTGTTCGCCTTCATGGGGGATTACGTTGGGAATAACAGTTATTGGATCGGTGGTAGATTGTGCGGTAGCGGTTACGTTGTCTTTGCTTGATGAATTCGTTGAATAAGATGCTGTAGTTTCGTAATATTGAGCAGTTACTTCTTCAAAGATGCCATCAATGATTGCGTGCTCTGTGCTCTGTTTTTTGTTGGTGTCAGTGTTTTCGGTAGTGATTGGATCAGTATCAATAACTTCTGCTTCGATGGTTTCTACTTCAATTGCTTCAGGTTTGTTTATGTTCGATTCGGAATTAGTTGTGGCCATGGTAATCCCTCGCACATGATCAGGTAGTTTTGTCTTTATTGATTATACCGAAGAGAAGATTTTCTATTAAACCTCGCTATCGTAACTGTTGGGTAATTGTTGAAAGAATGGACGCTTCGAAGTAATTGTTTTACTTGCTACCTTCAGTTAGCCGATTTTTACAGCACAATTTTGCTAATCAAGATATCTATGCATTGTTGGTAGAATAACGTGCATGAACAGAAAAACTCCCTCGAAACACAACAATGATATTTCGGAGTCCGATGTAACATCTTCGGAATCAAATAGTGCGATGTCAGCATTTGACAACGGTACTTCAGTACATAAAAAGCTAGCGCTGTTGGCCATTCCGACCTTTGGCCAGCTTATTGCGGAACCTACGTTTGTTTTGATTGACACCGCTATTGTGGGACATGTGAGTGATTCTGCTTTAGCGGGGCTATCTCTTGGGTCAACCGTCGTGCTTACTGCAGTTGGCTTATGCGTCTTTCTGGCGTATTCCACTACTTCGCAAGTTGCCCGCTTGTTTGGTGCAGGTAAGAAACAACAGGGCTTACAAGCAGGCATGAATGGTTTGTGGTTGTCGCTTTGTATCGGTATGGTGTTGGCTGCGCTTTTGTTTGTATGCGCCGAGCTGCTTTGTGGCTTTTTGGGTGGTAGAGGTGAAACGCTTCAGCAGGCAACTATATACACCCAAATGGTTCTTCTTGGTGTACCGGGTATGCTGTTGGTTTATGCAGCAAATGGAATTTTCCGTGGGTTGCAAAAGGTAAGCATTACGTTGATTGCTGCGGTAAGTGGTGCCCTGGTTAATACAATACTCGATGTGTTATTCGTACTTGTGTGGGGTTGGGGCATAGCGGGTTCTGGCATTGCAACGGCAATTGCCCAATGGTTTATGGGGTTGTTTTTGCTTATTCCTGCGGTGAAGTGGACTTTAGCTGGAGGCGCGTCTTTGAAACCTTCAATGCGCGGAATTGCTTCTGCGGGAGGCAATGGCTTTCCTTTATTTGTGCGTACCTTAGCGCTTCGTGTAGCTTTGGTGGCTTCTGTTATGGCGGCAGCTTCTATGGGAACTGAAGTTTTAGCAGCATATCAGGTGGTAAATGCGGCATGGAACTTTACCGTTAATGCACTTGATTCTATTGCTATTGCGGGACAAACCCTTGTGGGTTCGGAACTGGGTGCACGTGCTTACGGTCGGGCACGTATGTTGACGCAAGATACCGCTCGGGCGGGTTTTGTGGTTGGTATTGTAGTAGGTGTGGTTTTTGCAGCTCTTGGATTAGTGGCTGGTCAGCTATTTTCGCCCAATCCGTCTATCCAGGTTTTAGTAACAGCGGGAATGGTGGCAGTTGGCGTAATGATGCCGCTTCAAGGCTGGATGTGGGCACTTGATGGCATCTTGATAGGCGCGGGTGATTTCCGCTATTTAGCATTTACATGTGGTGCATCAGCTCTTGTGCATATTGCCGCATTGGTGGTCTTGGTGTTTGCTGTTGGACCCTATTTGCCAGACGATTTGGCTCGTATAGCAGCGCTTTGGCTGGTGATGGGTGTATTTCTTATGGGTGGCAGAGGGCTTGCTAATGGTTTACGCGCTAAGGGTGAAACTTGGATAAAGAATGCTGTACTGTAGTTTGCGCGTAGTATTCGGTTTATTCTGTTTTCATATGTCCAGGTAGAAGTGCTAGCGCTTGTTTCTGATCCTTTGATTTTCTAGTGGCTTGCTACCGAACTTTTTCTTGAAGGTGGATTTTCTCGTCAAATGCTTCTGAGGATTTGTATGACACACCCCATATTACAAGGGCGATTACGAGGGTAGCGGCAGCACCTGTCATCACGGCATGCCAACCTCCTATATTCCAAAGTATTGAGGCAAGGGTGCTACCAATTGCGCAGAATATAAAATTATTAACTACAAAACAGGTATTGAGACGACTTCGTTTGGTTGGATTAAGAGAAAACAGGCGTGATTGATTCAAAATCGAAACGCTTTGGTTGGCGAGTGAGTAAATTGCTGCAAGCACGATTAGAGCAATTACTGAAGTTTCTGCAAATAAATCTGCAAGGATAATGCATGTCAAATTAAGGGCAAGAAAAACACCCGTTGCTTTAACCCCTAATCCACGATCTTGCAATGATCCTACTTTCATGGCGGCGAGTGCTCCCGTAATTGCGGTTAAGCTTACTAGGCCAATTTGAAAAGTTGAATATTGGAATGGCTCTGCTGAAAGCAGAAAGGTAACCGATGTCCAAAAAATATTGAATACAATGCCAAATGAACACGCCGCAATCATCATTAAAGGGATAAGGGTTGGGGTGGTGTGAAGGGTATGAAACACATCGTGAATAAGAGCTGGGTAAGATATTTTTTCTCGATCGGGTGTTTCAGGAATCATGTGAACAATAATGAAAGCCAAAATAATATTAATTCCTGCTGCAAAAAGGTAAATTGCACGCCAATCAAACACATCGGCAACCAGGCCACTTATGGTTCGTGCAGATAAAATACCAATCGTAATTCCGCCAGAAATAATGCCTACGTTTTTGCCTCGCTCAGTTGGGCTCGATATATCGCCAGTTAAGGGCATGATTATTTGACCTGAAATGGTCACTAAACCTAAGCAGCCAAGAGAAAAAGCAAGCGCTGCAAAAGAAGGTGCCAGAGAAACTGCTATAAGGGCAATTACGGTGAGCAGCATCATAGTAAATATTAACTTGCGACGATGGAGAACATCACCAAGCGGGACTATAAAGAAAAGGCCCAGAGCGTATCCGATCTGAGTTGCCATTATTAAGAAGCCACCCTGGGCGGTATCTATGCCGAAACCGTGAGTGATCTGCGCTAAAAGAGGCTGCGCCCAGTAAAGATTACCTACTGCCATACCCGAAGCAACGGCAAGCATAATGATTAAAGCGGGTGGGACTACTGAAGGGGAGTTGTCCTTCATTACTTCCGTGGTGTTTGAGGTGTGTTTGATATTTTCTGAATCAATATTCATAGCGTAATTATGATACTAATTCAAAGTGGAATCACTTGTCCTTTCGATCTGTGTCGTATCACTTTTTGCAAGGATCGGAATAAATGACAGAAAGGGTATTGTTTAAAATCACAAGATAAGGAACAATATAAATAATTGATTGGTCTTACCGAGGTCTTTATATATTTTTTTGGGGCATTTTAGTGATTTTGGCGTTTCTAGTTCGGAAAGGAATATCGCATGTTTGGCTTCGGTAGAAAAATCATAGAAGAATTTCTTAACAAAAACGTTTCTGGCAGTTCTTACGGGCGTAGCTCGTATTGCAGAACTTCTTCTTACGACTCTTCATATTCGCCTTCTCGGGAATCTGTATATCCGAGTTGCGATTATCCCGAGAATCCTGCAAGATCTCAGGATTCTTCGAGATATCAAGGCTATCAAGTATCTCAAAATCCATTAGAGCCTAACGAAATAACTAAAGTAGTAAGTTATTTCAATAGGCAAGTACAAGATTTCGACACGTATAAGCTTTTCATTTGCGTTCAAGATCCTAATTCGGATCGGCCTGTTGCAGTGCGCACACCTTCACTGCTTAGTCCTTCTGATGTTTTGTTCATCTTGGATAATCCAGATTTGTTTTTAGTAGGTACTGATATCACTGGTACGGTGTCTGATAGCTACTATGCGACTGAGCCTCGAACAATTGTAGTGGATCATCCTAGTAGCAAGAGGCGACTTGATCTTTCTCGTTTAGATGAAAAAGGGAGACTTACAATTACTATGCCTAAATATACGGTCGTTGCACGCGATGATTTGTCAGATGTTCCTCTTCAAGGACATAATGGACCCAAAACAAGATAGACTATTTTGCTGTCTATAGGGCTAATCTTTAGCGTCTCTTGAGAGCATCTGAATCGACGACTTTTTCGAAAAACTACTGGTATTGTTTAGACAAAGGAATTTCCCATGGAGTTCATCGCTTTGATTTTTTATATCTATGCGTTTATACAATTCGTTAAAATGTGCGGCTTTTTGCTAACTGATTCTGTTGCTATTCGTATGCACGACAAGCCATACAGGGACAGCGAACCAAGAATGGGTCGCTTAGGTAGATCCTATAAAGCTTTTGGCAAAATGATTTTGGCAATTTTGCTTGGTACGGGCTGCATGATGCTTACGATGTAGCGTCATTCTCGTTTTGGTTTGGGGTGCTACCTGGATTAATACAGCCCTACAGCATGGCTATAAGGTATACAATAGGAATAGAGAAAATTGCACTAAGCAAAAGGGGATTTGAAAGTTTGGTGCAAGACTCAAAGAAGCTTATTTCTCGCATTTCAAATGCTGAAGGAGGGATGGGAAATGGCTGGATTGAATATTTGTCCGTATTGCGGAAGTCCTGAAGTTCATGTTTCTGAATGGTTTGATAGCGACAGTGGTGAACCATCCTACTATGTTGCATGCGACAAGTGCGGTTATGAAGCAGAGACAAAACAGCCTACCTATGAAGAAGCAGTTGATCATTGGAACAGGCGTGCATCGTTTGATATTCATAATGCCGACGAGGGTGAAAAGGGCTTATACAGCGATCCTATTTAGAAAAAGCAAAGAACACCAGAGCTATATATTCAAAGTAAATTCAAAGAGCGCCTGTATAGAGCATTGGTTGTACGCTTAAGCAGGCGCTCATTTTACTTTTATATTTGTTCTGCAATCTTTCCTTTACGGTAAGCAGAGATGAGTTTTTCTAAATCAGCAATACGCTTTTTAAGGTGTTTTCCTGCATCAGTTTCGGCAACTTGAAGTGTGTGATCCGCCTCGCTAATGATCCGTTCAGTTGATTCAACCCATCTATCTTCGCGAATTGCAGCAACGCTTCCCACAAAAGGCTGATGAGATACAAGACGTATCCCTTTGGCATCAGAGACCAAGGTAAAACCTGCAATGCCAGTGGTAGATTGATAGGCATTAGACATTCCGCCGTCAATAATAATGACTTTACCACCACACTTAACAGGATCTTCGCCATCCTTTACTTTAACAGGCGTATGACCGCATACAATGCGTGCGGTTTCAGGGTTCATACCGAAATCTTCAAAAATCGCATCAAGAACGTCGGCATCTTCAAGAAGCGAGTAGTAAGAGTTTTTTACTTCTTTACGTGCTGTTTTATCTTCGATCAGATAAATTTCGAACGTTGCCATCTTGCTTTTTGCGAATAAAGGCGACCCTTCTCCCAGCCAGAGATACCAAAGCAAATCACAACCACGCTTGTGGCTTTCGGGATCCTTGGCGGTAAAGGCATCGCGTACATACTTGTCTACGGCATCAAAAAGCGCTTTTCCTTTGTAGGTTTTACCATAGATGTTTACCTCTTTAAGTGTTCCATCAGGGTTAAGGGGAACACAGGCATGATACATAAGCGTATTGTTTTCGATTTTATATAAGCTCCCTTTTTCAAGAAGAAGCGCCATGTGACGCTGAAGTTTTTCACAGTTAAGGAACGCTTGTTCAAGCGAATGCATAACCGCTTCTTCTTCATCGGTCAATTGATAAGGATCCGTCCAATCAACCGTAGGGAATACCGGATCAGTAATTTCATACTCAATGCCATCAACCTCTACGGTATTAGTTTCAAGATTGATTTTGTGCAGTAATTTGCGATCCTCTAAGTTGAATGAAGGATTGTCATCAATATGTTTTGCTTCTACTTTGAACTGCAGAATGGCCATTGCCTTTTGGATTTTTATAGTAAGGTCAAGTTCCTGCGGCGAAAGGTTTGGATTGCCTTTCAGAGCATAGCCAACACAGGGATCATCTTTGTAGGTTTTAAGTGCGAAGTTTGCTAAAGGTAGAAGGTTAATACCGTAAGCATCGCTCAAGATAGATAAATTGCCATAACGTGCGCAATTTCGTACCACATGAGCAATGCAACCACGTTGGCCTAGGGCTGCGCCCATCCAGACAATGTCATGGTTGCCCCATTGGATATCAATATGGGGCGAATTTGCGAGTTCATCCATGATAAGTTCAGGGAAGGGGCCACGATCATATACGTCGCCCACCATATGGAGTTTGCTAACTAACATAGTTCTTACTGCCAAGCAGAGTGCTTCAATATAGTCTGGTGCGGTATTCGTACTAATAAGTGAAGAAACAATTTCGATTGGATAATCTAGCGAAAGCAAATCTTGGGTAAGCACCGCAAATTCTTCGGGAAGCGCTTCAGCTAATTCGCGATTGGAATGAGTAAGCAAAAGGTAGTCAACAAGAACCAGTAGTTGCGAAATTGATTCCTCATACCAAGATACTGATTCTTCTTCATCCTCTAAAATGCATTCCATTTTTTCTTGTGGATAGCAAATAAGACAGGTAAGCGCGGCCTTTTCCTGGTCGGTAAGTGATTCGCCAAACGCGCTTTCTATAGCACGCTGCAAATTGCCGCAACCAGTTCTTAGAATGTTGGCAAACGCTTCGTATTCGCCATGAATGTCTGAAATATAGAGTTCAGTAGGTTTAGGAAGCGATAATTCGCCTGCATAGTGAGCTATTGCGGTAGCAGCTTGGCGTGAGGTGGGAAAAGAATGGGAGAGCAATTCCAAGTAGCGAGCCTTTTTCATAAGGTAGTTCGACCTCCGGTATAGTGTTGGCTTTTTGCACGAGATGCAGTAAGCGCGTGCTGAGCCGTATCGAGCGGTACTTAATCTAAGGATATTTAGATACTCACAATTTTATATGAAATGGCACCCAGTTGAGAAAAGGCTTCTTTTTCTTGAAAGAGATAGTAAAGGAGTCAAAAGAGTATTTGAATTATTGTTTCTTGGTTGTGTTTTTGCTTTTGGCGGCAATGTTGCGAACCATTATTTCATCTTCATCTTTGCCCGTAATCATGCAATACAGAATAAAAAGAAGACGGAGGCCAAGCATAAAGAATAGAACAGCAAAAATGAGAAAGAGCCCACCCATTACTGCATCGGTAACAAATTGAGAGGGAAAAATCATCCAGTAGGTAGTCTTTTTTGCTATTTGCACGAGCACTAATATACCTGCCGCAATTGTTAGAATGCGCGCTGGTAGCCAGGCTTTACACATGGCACCTATAGTTCTGATTGCATTCATTATGAGAGCAGCAGCCATTCCTAAAGCAGCTGCGCAAAAGCCCATGCAAATAAGAGTAAACCCTATATCTATCGGCTCATTATTTGCTTGTGCATTCGAAAAACCAACAAGAATTCCTAAAATGGCACCCAAGAGAGCAAATCCAACAATGATACGTACATCCCATTTGCGCCTGCCATGTATGATGTCGCTGGCATATTGCATTTCGTCTTGAGTTGGCGGGCGATTTAAAACGATCATGATAAGACCACTTGCTGTTAGTTGCTGTGTAGGTTCTTATGGACAAGTATAGGATGAAAGCTTTTAAGGAACCTGTTTTAAGAGTTGGTTTAACACTTATTTTGCATTCGTCTAAAAGAATGTTAGTTGGGCATCAGGACGAAGCGGCGGAAAAGAGCTTTCAAAGTAGGAACTTACCCTTTAGTAAGTTCCTGGAATGACATCTTTTTGCAAGATATAATTTGTAACGTAGAAGTACCTTTTAGGGAGTAGATGCTCTTTAAAAAGTGTGTCTGAATTGTTCTGTATTGAGGAAGCGAAATGCGCAAGTTGGGGAATGTGCGTTGTAGGAGGGGGATACTATGCTTGTGAATTCGAACGACATGCTGCAGAAGGCATGGAAGGAAGGCTATGCCATTCCTTCGCCAGATTTTGTAGATTCTAATTCTGTACGTGCTTATGCTCAGGTGGCTCACGAATTTCATGCTCCGTTAATTTTGAGTTTTGCTGAAGTTCATTTAGAACAGCTAAGTATTGAAGAGGCAGCGTTGTTGGGTAAGTTTTATGCCGAAAAGGCAGATGCTCCGGTAGCGCTTCATTTGGACCATGGAACCAAGTTAGAAACAGTAGAAGAGGCTATTCGCTGTGGTTTTACGTCGGTCATGATTGATGCCTCCAGCAAAGATCTTAATGAAAACATTCGTCTTACCCAGGAAGTGTGTCAGTTAGCTCATGCCCATGGTGTTACGGTTGAAGCTGAGATTGGCCATGTGGGAACCGAAGAAGATAACAACCCTCATGCAGTTTCTGAAAGCGTGTATACCGAAGTGGATTCTGCTAAAAAAATGGTAGTGGAAACAGGAGTTGATTCGTTGGCGGTTTCTATCGGCACGGTACATGGTACGTATAAAGGTGAGCCTCATATTAACTTCGATCGTTTAGCAGAACTTAATGCGGCGCTGCAAATTCCCCTGGTATTACATGGCGGATCAGGATCAGGCGATGAAAATTTGTCACGCTGCGCGCAAGGTGGTATAGCAAAGGTTAATTTGTATACCGACTTTATTCTGGCGGCACGCGATGCGGTCTATGAGCAGCATCCCAATAATTGGGTAGAGCTTCTGAATACGGGCGACGAAGCAATGCGCAAGGTCTTGCGTCACTATTACACAGTGCTGCGTTGCGCTAAATGAGCCCAATGAATTAGAAAGGTGCTACGAAATACGGCAGCGTGAGCTTTTGAGTCACACACTTCGCATTGAGCAGCAGTGTTGAGGAATGGGGCAAATCGGGCTTTCTGAAGGTGCTTGGTAAGGTTTCTTTATCGAAGTGAGTTGGACTGCTAATTGGAGTCAACTATCAATAAAAGAAGGGGATTTGATTGATTACTAAAGATGAATTAGCGGCGCGTTTTATTCACGCAAGTGAAGAAGTTATTGCAGCAGAAAATATGCTCACAGAAATTGATTCTCATTTTGGTGATGCAGATCATGGGCTGACCATGGTGAAAATCGGGAATGCCATTAAAGATGCAATTGAAGCTGCTGATGGCGGTATTCAGGAAATGCTTGATGATGTGGCCATGGCGGTTATGGTGCTAAATGGGGGAAGCGCGGTCCCCTTATGGAACACCTGGCTTGATGGTTTGCAGGAAGAAGCTCCTGAGGGTACCGAGGTAGATGCCGACCAACTTAAGGCTATGTTTGCTAATGCATTGAGTGAACTTGCCGATATTAGTGGTGCCGAAGTGGGCGATAAAACCATGATGGATGCAGTTATCCCTGCAAGCGAAGCTATTGCGGCCTATTCTGGTGATGAAGCGGGTCTGTTTGAGGTAGCGGCTACTGCTGCCGAGCAGGGAGCCGAAAATTCTAAAAACTTTGTTTCGAAATTTGGTCGTGCTAAGAGCTATGGAGAAAAAACCATTGGGACCCCTGATGCAGGTGCAGTATCAATGGCTTGTTTCTTTAAAGGGCTTGCTCAAGCGTAGTGTGATGGAGTATTCGCATTTCGTTGCTTTTTCAAAGTGTTTGGGTTATTGCAGCAAGGGGATTTAGCCGCAGGAATATGCGCAAGGTAAACCATAGAAGTAGTGAAAAGATGGCTTACTGCGCAAAACAAGGAGGAATGCAAGATGAAGAAATTTATCAACAGCCAAGAAACCATTACCGATGAAGAATTGGTTGGCTTTGGGCTGGCGTATGGCGACATCGTTACCGTTGATGGTCATACCGTAATAAGCAAAGATTTAGAGGGTGCTGATCGTGTAACTATCGTCACCTATGGCGGATCCGGTCATGAACCTGCCCAAAAAGGCTTTGTGGGCAAGGGAATGCTGGATATCCAGGTTGATGGAGATATTTTTGCGGCACCTAATGGAGCGGCAGTATTTGAAGCTATGAAATTGGCCGACAAAGGTCATGGCGTATTGCTGCTGACCCTTAACTATGCGGGCGACCAGCTGGCGGGCAAGCAGGCCATGAAGCTTGCAAAGAAAGCTGGTATGAATGTTCGCCAGGTAGTAACCGGAGAAGAAATTCGTTACAACGAAGAATGCGAAGATAATCAGCGTGGTTTGGCTGGTTGTGTGCCGGTGTACCACATTGCAGCTGCGGCTGCTGCAGAAGGCAAGAGTCTTGACGAAGTAGCCGAAATTGCACAGCGTTATGCTGATAGTATGGCTTCCATTACAGTTAAAAGCACCGATGCTACCCATCCTCAAAATGGTATGTCTTTTGGTGATTTGGGCGAAACTGATCAAATGGAAATTGGCGCTGGTCAGCATGGCGAAGGCGGCGGTGTTCGCGTTCCTATGGCTTCTTCTAAGGAAACAGTTGGTTTAATTGCACCAAAATTGGTAGAGCATGTCGGACTACAAAAAGGCGACAAAGCTTTCGTTATGATTAATGGCTGCGGTGCTACTACCATGATGGAAATGCTTATTCTTTATAAGGATACCGTGGAGTATCTGGAAGGCTTAGGCATTGAAGTTGTTGCCAATATGGTTGGTGAAATTTTAACGGTTCAAGAATCGGGCGGGTTCCAGATGAATATTGCCAAGTGGGACGATGAATTTTTGCGTCTGTGGAATACCCCTGCTCATACCCCGGTATTTTTTAAGGAATAGTTCGAAAAGGTGGATTTCGGCTTAGCTTTCTGTAGTGGCAGGCTGGGATTGAATTTCTAAAAAGTGTCTTGCATTGCCTGCTTGTGGGCAGTAGATAATCTGGAAAGTAGGTAGCGTTATGTCTGCTGAATATATGCATGTAGGAATTCCGGTGCTCAACAAAAAACCCAACATGGTGTTCAATGAGTGGGGCGGCTTTTGGGTGAACGAAAGCGTGGATGAATACGACTACAAAATTGAGTATTTGAAGTTTGAAGAGGGCACCCGTTTTCCTGAAATCCTATCGAAGCAGCCTCATGTGGCGTATTCGGTTGATAATTTGGAACATTATATCGAAGATGCCGATCAGGTTATTTTTGGCCCAGAGCCAGTAGGGGATGACCGTTTAGCGTTTGTTATCAAAGACGATGCTATCTTTGAATTGTACGAAGCTCATTAAATCACTTTGGGTTTGTTGTTGAGTTACCGACCAAAAAGTGTTGGTAATCTAACTACCTATATCCATATAGGGTTATAGAAAAAAGTGTGTTTAATGACCAAAATGTGTTTCTAATTTAGTTGTATAAGACCAGTTAAGCCCCCGTTTCTGGGGGCTTGCTGTTTGAAATGTTGAATTCGTTTTTACACAATAGGGCGCGTCCATTCGGGCAGCCCCTTTTTTCTTCGGTTGGCGCGGCGACCACGCATGTTTGCTACGCAGCCCTGCATTCCATGGGGGATATAATCCAAATCTTCAATGTTTTCGGGTAAGTAGCTTACTAAGCTAAGTGGTGCGGTTTGTTCAATATAGTCGGGTAAGGGCTCTGGGCTTGGTGTTGCTTCAAAGCCGTATACTACGTTACCTTGTGCCGTGAGTTTTTTCTCGTAAGCACTTAAGGGTTCATTTGGAAAAAGCGCACGAACATCATCGCTTTGCCACTTCAGTGTATATCCAGCAAGTTTTAGCTGGGTTAAGGAAAAATCACGTAAAGGAAAGCTATCGGTACGTAAGCGTATTGAAGCGCCTGGTTTCAGAATTTTTCGATAGGTTATCAGGCGATCCAGATAGGTTAAGCGCAGATGGGCTCGCTTCTTTTTAGGAAATGGGGTAGGAAAGTTTAGAAGAATGCCGTCAAGTTCATCGGGCGCAAACAGTTCGGTTAGCTCGGGATCATTGGCGCAAACAAACACCACATTAGGCACCCGTTCGGCAAGGGCGCGTTCTGCGCCGCGGATAGTGCATATAACTTCAACATCTAACCCAATAAAAAGAGTATCAGGATGCAGTTTTGCGCATGCAACCGTGTATTCACCTTTACCGCATCCCAAGTCAAGAACGATACGATGGTAGGGCGTGCGGTAACCCCACTTATTCCATTTACCGCGCCAAACTCCCGGGTAGAGTTCCAGAGCTTGGTTGCAAGCAACAAGATGTTTTTCAAGAGAAAAGTCTTTTGGTAAACGAGATCGTGGGGTGCGCACTAATGCTCCTTATAGGATTCGTGTACCATTTTTGCTTTCATGTATATCCTTTCTGATTGTTCAGAAGGTTCTAAACAGAAAACCTTCTTTATAAGTTTTAGCTAAACAAAAGCCCCTTCGCTCCATTGGAAAGTTCTAAACAGGAAACCTTCTTTATGGGCTTTAGCCTTTAATAGTTTAGTTTTCAATAATAGTACGTTTATTCCTTTATGTCCGAATTATTAAATACAAAAGTAATTATCAATTCATGTGTCTTGTCAGATGATTATACGGTAGTATAGTTGCTCGGTTTCTCCCTTAGGGAAAGCAAGGCATCCTTAGGGAAAAGTAAGAAGCATGGATTGGAGAAGTAAATAGCGATGAATATTGCTCAAAGGCTTGAACGCCTTCCTATGACACCTACCATGAACAAGATTCTTCTGATAGTTGGCATAGGGTGGCTTTTCGATGCAATGGACCAAGGTATGGTTTCAGGTGTTTTGGCAGCAGTGGGGAGCGACTGGGTTTTGTCTCCACTTGATCAGAGCATGCTGGCAAGTGCGGGCACCTTTGGCATGATTATTGGTGCGGCATTTTCGGGCATCGCTTCAGATAAATGGGGCCGGCGCAAGGTAATTCTCTTTACGCTGCTTATGTATAGCGTGGGAAGTTTTCTTTGTGGTGTTTCTTCCAGTTTTGCTATGTTGGTTGTTTGTCGCTTCATTACCGGTCTTGGTCTTGGCGGAGAATTGCCAGCGGCATCAACCCTGGTAAGCGAATTTTCTCCTCTTAAATATCGTGGCAGAAACGTGGTTCTTTTGGAAAGCTTCTGGGCTTGGGGCTGGATTATTGCGGCGCTGGTAGCTTACCTGCTTATTCCTATGTATGGTTGGCGCATTGCCTTTTTGGTAGGGGCTGTTCCTGCGTTGTTTGCGGCGGTGCTTCGTGTTATGGTTCCCGAATCGCCCCGATATCTTGATCTTGTAGGCAAACATCAGCAGGCCGATGAGATAGTTACCAAAATGGAAACCGCTGCAGGTGTGATTGTTTCCGACGAAGAAAAAACCCACCTAAGCGCTATTAAAACTTCAGCATGGAAATCGTTTGCTCAGCTGTGGTCAAAAAAGAACCTTCGGGCTACGTTGGTGTTATGGGTTATTTGGTTTGGAATCAACTTCGGTTACTACGGTTTTGTTTTGTGGACTCCAAGTTTGCTGGTAGCTCAAGGATTTTCTTTGGTTACGAGCTTTGGTTTTACCGTAATTATGTGTTTGGCTCAGCTTCCAGGTTACTTCAGTGCCGCTTGGTTAATTGAGAGAATTGGCAGGAAGAAAGTTCTGATTGCATACTTTGCTGGTACAGCATGTGCTGCCTGGTTGTTTGGTCACGCGGCATCGGAGATGGAAGTATTAGCTTCGGGTTGTTTGCTGTATTTCTTTGCGTTGGGTGCTTGGGGTTGCGTATACTCCTACACCCCGGAAGTGTATCCCACTGACGTACGTGGATCGGGTACGGGTTGGGCAGCATGTTTTGGTCGTATTGGCGCTTTTGTTGCTCCTTTTATTGTGCCTCTGGTTTACGCTTCGTTTGGCGAAGGGCTTGGTTTTACGGTAGTTTTCATTATGCTAGCTTCGGCATTTGCAGTAGTAGCGCTGGTAATTGCGCTTTTCGGAACGGAAACAAAAGGACAACCTTTGAGCGACCTTAGCAATGGGGAAGCGTAAAGCTAGGCATTGCCTTCGCTAAGCGTTGCTCTCATTAAGCATTGTCAGTCAGAGTATTTTCAGGGCCCAGCATTGTTTTTCTAAGGGAAGGCAATGTTGGGCTTACGTATTGCTTACGGGCAAAATAGTCTGTTTATTTAGCAACGAGCCTTTCGTACAATGAAGAAGCTAATATGTTTTAGAGAGGGTCTTTTATGACAAATTCTTCTCGTCGTACAGAAATAATTAGAATTCTTCAGACAAGTAATGCTCCTCAGTCGGGAACTGCTTTAGGGGAAATGCTTGGAGTAAGTAGGCAGATTATTGTGCAGGATATTGCACTACTTCGTACTTCGGGTTACGAAATACTATCTACTAATCGCGGCTATGTTTTACATGAGTCAAATACTAATCCGCGCAGGTTAGTGAAGGTACGACATGGCTCCGAACGCATTGAAGAAGAGCTTAACCTTATCGTTGATCTGGGTGGTTGCGTTGAAGATGTCTTGGTGAATCACAGAACATATGCGAAGCTTGAAGCGCCTTTGAATGTGAAAAACCGCAGAGATGTTCAAAAGTTTGTGGAGCAGCTTAATAATGGTATTTCTAGCCCGCTTTTAGCTGTAACTGATGGATATCATTTTCATCACATTAGTGCTGAATCCCAAGAAGTATTGGATGAAATTGTAGATGCCCTTGATAAAAAGGGCTTTCTTGCTGAATTTACTGCTTATGAAAAAGGGGAAGAACAAGTGTGACAAGCGCCTTGGGCACTTGTCACACTAGAGGATCAGAAGGTGGTTTAGGTAAACGCTTGCGATATTTATTTACGATATCTGCCTTGTGTTAGTCCTGCATATCAAGCCAGTTGATAATGGTTTCTTCCACATCGAACTTAATGTCGTCATAGTTATGAATTTCATGACGATAACCCGAATACAGCTTAGTAATAACGTCTTCATGACCCGTATCGATTAACCAATTAGCAACCTGGTAAACGCCTTCGCCATAATTACCCACCGGATCTTGGTCGCCTGCAATAAGCAAGATAGGCAAATTCTGGGGAACTTTCTTTGCCCATTCTTCGTTTTCGATGCAGAGCATCATATCAATGAAGTCGCGAAGGCTTATATTGTGGGTAGGATGAGTGAATGCATCGAAGGGGTCTTCAGCGTGGTCTTTTTGAACATAAGGATCATGACAAATCCATTCGTTGCCCAGTGTTGCACCTTCGGAGCAGCGAGCAAACATCCAACCCATAAGTTCGTTTACAAAGGCAGGATCAGATTCATGAGCGCCTCCTGCTTCGACGGCTTGATCAAGTTTGGCACGAACTTCGTGAGTGTTTTTAAAAATGCCAGGGGTTCCGCAATAAATAGCGCCAGTGAGTTCTTTGCCGTATTTTGCGGAAAAATCACGTGCGATCATGGAGCCCATAGAGTGACCAAACATAAAGTAGGGAAGATTGGGATATTTTTCGCACACGAGATCTTTGAACAGTTTTTCATCTTCCATCATGGTGTGAGGACCTGCATCGCCCCAGTCGCCCCAAGTGTTGTTGGTGATTGCGGTTGCACCGTGACCAACGTGATCGTCGGCAGCAACAATGTAGCCAGCATCCATTAAAGCAACAATCATATGGAAATAGCGGCGAGAATGTTCACCAAAGCCATGGACCAGTTGCACGATACCTTCTGGTTCAGTGGCGGGGACGTATATCCAGCCTGTTACCTGGTCGCGTCCGTTTGATGAGGGGAATGTAAGTTCGTGAAGCATGGTTGTCCCTTCCCTAATTTGAAAGTTTTAGTATGCGCCGGCAGGCGTATGCAGCTAGGTCGGTTAATCGTTGTTGATTACCGATGCGCTAGTGTGCACAGAGGTACGCGCATACTATGTGTTGCGTTCGATTACGTGAGTAGACTGTGTGCGGTCGAACGCTTTTGCTTATTTTATAGCATCTCGTAGTATTCGGTTTGCAATAAACGGACAGGATGTTTGGTGTAAGGATGAACAGTGAAACTTATCTGTGTCGAACGGGATGGAGGTAGAGAAGCTAGAGCTAGTTACTAAGGGTGTTTTCTGATTTGGGCTTTGATTCTTGCTCGTTCAATAGCGTGCGCGTTGGAACTTCGCCGTTAAAGTAATCTGGATCACATTTCATCTGGAAGCGCTTGCGTATTACTACGGCAAAATCATACAAGCCGTGGGCCAGAGCAACAATTGCCAAGCTGTTGGTGACGGCAAAAACTGCGCCAAAAAGGAGTCCCATAGCAAATACTACGGCGATAGTGGATAGGTTTTGATATCGTACATGTGCGAGACAAAAGGCTAGGGAAGATATAAGAAGCGCTATGGCAAGCACCAAAGGAGCTGGTAAAAAGGAAGAAAGCAGCGTTTCGGTAAGGCTAAAAATAGCGTAGCGAAACAGCAGTTCTTCGATAAATCCAATAAGGGCGAAAAGGACTATGAGAGCCACAGGGGGCAGACGAGGGAGTTCGCCATCAATTCCTTGACGTACGGCTTTAATTGATTGACGTCCGGTTTTGGTTTTATATGCACGTCGTTCGTTTAGCCAGGCTATGACAAAGAAAATAAGAGCAGCTACACATCCTGCAGCGATGGTAACAGGTGCGGGAAGCACAGTAAGTGAAGTGGCTATAGGTTGCAACCAGGCAAGCCCAATAGTGGCATCAAGCCAATTACTGGTGGAAATGCCAAAGGAAACCATGCAGAGCACGCACCCCAGCAACAGAAGAAGCGCCTGCGAGTACAGTGTTACCGCAAAGAGCGCTAAGGCTTCTCCTTCAGCAAGAGGAATGAGCTTGTTGCGACTGATGTTCATAGTGTTCCTTTTAGCTTCTTTTGATTATGCGGATGCATTCATATAATTGTGCAGCCTGCAAAAGAGATGGTTTGCAGTAGCAACAAAACAAACTGCCTAAAGTAAAGCTAGTTACTAAGCTGTGTATTCTTTTGCTACATTAATGAAGTGAACGTACACGCCGCAAATATTATTTTGGGCATCGTATCCAAAATAGGTTGGATAGACTCCATCACCCCAACCAGAAGCAAAAATAGCAATATTGCAATCTGATTCTGGCACGGTCCAGTTAAGCCAATCACCGTATTTGCTTTGGTATTTTGGATTCGCTTGCGCATTTTCTTCTAGCAATTTGAGAAGTAAATCATTATAGGGATCATAATCTGGATGTTCTTCCAGTTGTTTCGACCAGAAATTTTGGAAGGCCTTTTGGGCTTGAACGTCTGCGATGCAGCCCATACCGGCATCTACACCGAAACCAAAAAACATGCCGTCTTCCAGTTCGTCTTCTAAGTTTTCGCTTCCCACCATTCCAAGTTCATATCTAACTGGTTTTTGATCAGTAACTACTACTTTGACGCAAGCATAGCGATCGCCATATTGCTCGTTAGGAACTACACAGATTTTTACCTGGTACGTTCCGACAGGAATAGTTTGAATAAAAGGCGGAGTATTTTCTAAATCTATCAAAGGATCGCAAGCTAAAACGGTTCCAGTGGGGAAGTGAAGAGAGCCTATATCTAAAACATCTACAGAGATGCCATTTATAGCTTTTTCGGAAAAATAGGTATCTAAATCTATTTTGCAGGCTAGCTTATCCTTGATTGATTCGTATTTATTTAACCAGTCTGTTGTCGGTGTCATAAATGTCCTTTCTCGCATAGGAAAAAGAGAAGCATCAAGCCCAGCATATCCTGCTAAAGCTTCGCGGTTTTATGCTAATTCATACCACGACCTCTTTAAATTACCATAGTACTGTCGTAAGGGCGGCATCAGTAAAACTAATTTTTATGATTGATGAATACTTGTTTTTGTGTGTATGTGTTTAAGGGGGCACTTCGTGCGCTACTACCTTAGCAACAAGTTGTTTCTTGTTTTTGATTAGTGCTGTCGGGGAGAATGGATGCATACTGAACGACATCTATAAAGCGTGGGCTGCATTTGATGCGCCGGATAACAAAGGTGTCGTTAGCTTTAGTTAGTGAATTTCAAAACGCTGCAAAGGAGAGACCTCATGCCAATTAAAGATACTATTACTGCCATTCGAAAGGAAGCAGGCATTACTCAAGAAGAAATGGCACGCAGACTTTACGTTACCAGACAGGCGGTTTCGCGCTGGGAAACGGGTGAGACAATGCCTGGCATTGATATGGTGAAACTTATTTGCGTTACGTTTGGCGTGCCGCTGGAGCGCTTTTTCGATATGCCTATGAGTTATTACTGTCAGTGTTGCAGCATGCCTATTCCGGATGAAGAAATGCATGGTACCGAGGCGGATGGATCGAAAAGTGCCGATTTTTGCAAGTACTGCTATGACCAGGGCGATTTTACGGCAAAAGGTATGACCATGGATGAATTTATTGAGGCTACTGCTCCCATGGAAGCAAAAGCATTGGGGGTTTCGCTTGATGAAGCGGTGTCTTTGATGGCTACACTGTTGCCACACTTGAAGCGTTGGCGCGAGGTGGACGAAAACGAGCAGCAGTTTGGCGATGAACTTCGCGCGGTCTATGGTGATGAAGTCATGGATAAGGCGAACGAGAAGTATGTAGCCATGGGTGAAGCTGCACACTTGCAGGCTGACGAATTGGAACTTGCCATTAAGGAACAGCTGCGTCGTGCAGTGGAGAGCGGGGACACCGAAGGGCCTGAAGCGCGAAAGTTAGTTGCTATGCACAGACATTGGCTTTGTATGTATTGGCCCGATGATATGTATACTCCAGAAGCTCATAAGGCTTTGGCGGATGGATATATTACCGATGAAAGATTTCACGCTTATTATGAAGAAGTAGCACCTGGCGCAACTCAATTTTTGCACGATGTCATTCATGCGTGTGCATAATAGATTTGCTAATGTCTATATACTAAATGGCATTGTGTCAGAGCATGGTTTGCACCAGACGTTTTTAGAGTTGATGTTTCCGAAGTTATCTCGGCATGTGTTTAGTGCCCCAAACGCATAGTTGATCGAGAACTTCCATCAATGATTCTCCTAATTCAGTTAGTGTGTATTCCACTTTAGGGGGTACTTGTGGGTACTCTTTACGTTTGATTAAACCGTCGACTTCTAATTCTTTCAAGTTAGCTGAAAGCGTTTTATCAGCTATACCACCTAAGTAACGGCGCATCTGGTTAAAGCGAACTGGTTGGTATTCCATTAAACAATACAGGATGACCATTTTATGCTTGCCCTGGATGAGGGATAGCGTATAGCTGTATCCGGTTTGACTAAAATCAGCATTCTCAATAGGGTCAATCATAATTATTTCCATTCTTGCATTGCGGTAGTTCCCCTAAAAACGTGAACCACTTTAGATAATCGAGAAACTCCTAAAGCCTACGAAGAAAACTTCTTATATCTTGAAGTACTACACTTTCTTTCAAGTAAGTACCTGGTGTTAAAACCAGTACTTGTCTTTCTTACGTTATCAAACAATACTGCGAATTGAAGAAAAATTCAATGCAAGCGAAAGGATTCGATGTGGCTAAGAAGAATTTAGGTAGCGAAGGGGAATTGTTCCCTCAATCAGTTTTCATTATTGCAACGTATGATGAAAATGGCGTACCTAACGCCATGAACGCTGCATGGGCAGGTGAATGCACGCGTAAAGAAATTTGCTTTAATATTGGCGATCATAAGACCACTGAGAACATAGTAAAGAAAGGTGCATTTACCGTTGCGCCTGCCAATAAGGGCAATGTTGTTTCTGCTGATTACTTTGGCATCGAGAGTGGTAGTAAGGTTAACAAGGCGGAAAAGAGCGGCCTTACGTTTGTGAAGTCTGAATTTGTGGATGCTCCTGTTATTGAAGAATATCCATTAACTATGGAATGTGAGGTTACTGAAATTCAGGGCGACGAACACGGTGCTCGTATTGTTGGTAAAGTGATAAACGTAGTTGTAGACGAGGAAATTTTGGACGAAGATGGAAAGGTTGATTTTGGAAAGTTTCAGCCTTTGGTATATGACGCATCTCATATGACATATCGCATGGTTGGCGAAGAAGTGGGTCGTGCCTGGAATACGGGTAAGGTTTTAATGTAGTGTGTCGAAGTCGCATGTCGTATCTAATATTTAATCAATGACATATAAAGCCGCTCCGTTGGAAAAATAATGGAGTGGCTTTGTTGTAAATAGTAAGTAAAGGTAAGCTCAATGTGCTTTGCAAGTGGAGTTTTATGTTCTCCTTTTGCATTGCATCCTCTTAAGAAAATTGAAAGCGATCCTGATGAGCTTACAGCATCATCATAACGCAACGCTACTATAGCCGTATTTGGTTACAAGATACTGATGCATTTACATTGCTTGCAATCGTCTTATGAAGGTGACAGAATTCATTTATGAAAAGCTTCTACGAGTTAAGAGTATTGAAGCTTTTGTTCGTATAACGAGTTTTAAACAAAAACCATCTTGTTTATGAGAGTGGCTTGCGAACTTTGCTTCATGCATGGCAGTTTGCCTGCTCGACTTAGTTTCCAAAGCGTTGTGTCAGTTCATCGAGCACGAGATTAAAAGCTGGTGTGAATTTTTGGTACTTGCGCCATATGACGTACATCGGCGAGGAGAGTTCGGGCTCTAGAGGAAGGAAACGTAGTCCGCTTTCTTTTCCGGTAGCAACGATTCCTTCGAATCCTAGCGTATAGCCGATACCACAGCGCGTCATAAGTGCAGCGTTGTAGAGCATATCGTAGGTTGCAACGATATCGAGGCTGTCCTGTATTTCTCCGAACCAGCGAAGGTTCTCCTCTTGGAGGCCTTGTCGTGAGCAGATGAGGGGTAGGCCAACAAGATCCTGTCGGTATAGAACCTCATGCTGCGCAAGTGGGTCGCTTTCTGGCACCAAAAGTCCCCAGCGCGTAGATCCTGGCAGCTGGAGGTGGTTGTAACGCGACAAGTCTACGCTCTGCACGATGACAGCAGACCTTCCTGCTGCAGGGCATGGCGAAACAAGGTTGGAAAATATGAAGGAACCCACCTGCATCGAGGAAGGATATACCGGTGATAAGGTTTGCACGGTGTGTGGCGAGGTTGTGGAAGCAGGAACGACGATAGAAAAGATTGCACACAGCTTTGGCGATTGGACGGTGGTTGCGCAGCCAACCGCAACGGAAAAAGGAGAGCAGCAGCGCATCTGTACGATTTGTGGATCTGTTGAGAAGCAAGAAATTCTAGCAACGTGCACAGCTGGTGATCAAACCGCTCCCGGCCAGAAGGATACCGAGTTGCCACAAACAGGAGACAAAGCCAATCTTGGATTGTGGAGCGTATTGTTCTTTGGATCCGTTTTGGGACTGCTAGTAGCGATCTTCCTAAGAAGGAAAAAGCATAAACTGATTGATTAGTATTAAACAGTCAGAGGATTAGGGTTGACAAACGCGGTTCAGAACGCATAAAGAAACCCCCTGAATCGAGTGATTTCAGGGGGTCTCTCAAAGTTTTTACTCTTGCAAAATCGCCGGCGGTTATCCACATTTTGACACCATCGCGACATGTCACGGTACGTCACGGACGGAAAAATCGCAGATTAAAAGGCCTTTCCGTTTACTCCCACTCAAAAGTTGATTCGTTGCTTGGCGTGCTTTGACGGCTTCCGAAGCGCTTTGTTATGGCATTATGAGCCATTTGATACCAGATGCGGAATCGTCAAAATTACGTCAATGAAGTTATTTTTAAATCAAGTGAACTGTTAGTGGGCTCACTTATTTGGCATCGGAAGCGACAGCGTCCAAACTCATTTCTTCTGCTTGCCTGGCTTTCTGCTCATCCAGCAATTTCCGAAGCTTTGACCCTTTCTTTGTTCCTTCCTGAAGGGTGCGAAAAAATTTTGCAAGGGGGTAGTCGCTTTTTATTTTGTATTCAACTTGGTCATTTAGAGAGTCGTCCACGATCTTTTCGAGCATTTCTTGGTTGAGATCAGAAATCTTATAGATTATTCCGTCAATTGAGAGGGAACCATCTTCTGCTATTTCGATAGTAGTTGCCATTAGCCTTTCATCCCTTCATACACTTCGCTTCTACGTCTTACCGCACGTGTTCCGCCGTCTATTAGCCTCGCCACATCCTCGATTAAATGCGATTTTCCATGAGCTCCAACAAAGGATCTGTTCTCGTATCCAATTCTATTGGGCTGATTTACTTTCTTGTCATTGGATGCAAGGATGATTTCATTAGCATCTGCATTTACAACAAGTAACGGTTCGTGGGTTGCAACGAATATCTGATGGCTTTTTCTTAGCTCCGCGAACTTGTTTGCAAGCGTCTCTATCAGAAATTCTTTTTCCATGTTTGACTCAGGCTGATCGTACAGAACTATGGTGTTGCTTCCCGCATTCGAGATCGCCGTGTCGAGAAAGTGGGAAACATAAACCTTGCTCAGCATACCGGCGGAGAATTCGTCTATTGGGCGAAATTCACCCGTTTCGTCGCAAAGCTCAACGGAGTACTCAATTAACTGATCTGGAGGCAGGGATACGGTTAGATCACTAGAAATATCTTCGCTGAAAAACACTGACAGCAGCTTTTCTACATCGCTTTCATTGGACAGGTCGTATTGTTCATCAAATAGTTTAATTTGTGCCTTGCCGGGTGTGCGAGTTGCAATGTTTCCCGGAAATGTTGATTTCAGGGCGTCTTTGGGAAGAGAGGTGCTCATCTTTCTTATCTTTAGTCTTGCAACTGCATTATTGCTATTGAGACGAATTGAATTTTTGACTTCGTCGGATTTTATTGTTGGCGCTGATAACTTCAGGTCCATCTCCTTAAGTGCGAGAAGATGTCGAGCGAGTTCTTCGAGCTTGTCCGATACAAGCTGCTTCTTTTCATTAACCTGCTGAAATTGCAGGCTAACTTGACTGTTGTACTGCTGAGAGGATGAATAGATTAATTGTTGTTTGGCTTGCGTAAATGCTAGACTCGATATTTCCCGTTTGACATCGGCCTCTTTTTTCGTAAGAAGGGCTTCGTATTTTGCTGCAATTGCTAGAAGTTCTTGCTGGAGATCATCGGGAAATGAAAGCCTCTTAGCAATGTTCTCCAGTGTTTTAAAAGCAAGTCGAGATTCGGACCGGTCTTTGACGCATTGTTCGCCGAGGGACCCAAGGTGTTCTAGCTTGGTCATTATTGAAGAGTCGATATTGTAGGAAATGACGTCTGAGCGCATTGCTTCGTTTGCTTCAATAAACGTGGTAGCGCTTTTCGCTTGGGCGAGAGACGCCTCGGCTTGCTGCCTTTCCGTGGAGGAGCTTTTGAGTAGCCTGAGAAATGTATTAGCTTTTTCTTCGAACTCCTGAATCAGCTTGCTGTATTTTTCGTCATTAACTTCGAGCCCAAGTTCAGCGATTAGGTCACTACGATCTCCTTGATAAGCATGAATAACCTTTTGATATAAGTTTTCACCTTCTATTACTTCGAAGCCGAAGCTCTTGTCAAGTTCCTTCCCGCTTGGGTCCAATAGGTGAATTTGGGAAGCATCATACATGTTTTGGTAGTCTCCACTATTGGACACCTTTTCCTGGATATGTTTGCCCGTCATCTTGAGTTTGAGCATGTCTAGAAGCAGCGTTTTTCCACTGCCAGATGGGCCGATAATGCAGTTGAGCCCTTGCGAGCAATCCAATTCGGATGTTTTCATTTGTGATTTTTCATCAATTACAATTTTGGCGATATACGACGGCCTTGTTACGATGTTTTCCTCGCGTACGATTCTCGAAGCGCCAGTCAGGACACAGTAATATAGATCCTCGAATGTATTTCCGGCCCATATATATGTTGGAGAGGGGATTTTGTCGAATTCTTGTCTATCTGATGTTGAGATATCTGCGGCATCCTTTTCGAGCCATTCGACCTGGCTGTCATTCAGAAAGCCCTTGATTGCTTCGACCAATACCGTCTTGTGAAATTCTCGATTGTCTTCGAAAGAGACCGGAAAAAAGCGATTGAAGCCAATGATGTCGCGGGCCATTTGTGGGTTGTCACGAAGATTCCTCTCGTCTTGTTTGATTCCGTGAACGCAGATGATAGCGCGGCTGTTGATTAGTAATTCGCATAATGCACTTAAAGTAAGGGAGAACTTTTCGTTTGCTTCGTATTTCTTGCGTAGGTCATCCTGGAGTTTATATGCGTTGATCGTCGGTGGAAAAACAACCACAACGTGCAGAAGCCCATCCGTTTCCCAGTTTTCTAAATTTATCTCCACCCCGGGCAATAGTTCGATGCCTTTTAGAGATGCGTATCGTCTGCAAAGGATCCATGAAGCGGCATCGAATGTATTCGAATTAGTCTGTGCTAGTAGGTGGAAATCATTGTTTGCGGCTTTGTCGATTTTTGAGTAAGCATCATTCAGGTTGAATGTTGGCTGGAACGTTATTGGGGAATCGATGGTGCAATCGGCGGTTGCTCCTCCCAGGTGGCAATGGATAGACATTTTTGTATATTCTGAATTTTTCTCGGCAGGATTCATTTTCCCTCCTTTGGGTTTCGCCGATCGTTATTCCAGTATTTCATTGGTAAAAGAGCTCCAAATTGTCTTCAATTGGAGGAAGGCGATCGAGGATAAGTTCTACGAATTCGCAATATGCTGTGAAATCCTCTATGAATTCGTATGGTGTCCCTATGGCTCTGGGCTGAAATGAGTGAATTGCATTCCTATAGCCCTGAATCTTGTCAATCCACTTATCTGTTTTATCGCCACTTTCCCAAAGAATCCCCCTGCTATATTGCTTGAGGTCTTCGAAACGCATTGTTTTTTCGTCGGGATCGATCGCTCCGGATTTATTTACTTTTGGGCTTTTCCTATAGTCTTCTAAGTAAACGCAATAAAAAAACTTAAGCCATGATTCAACAAGAGATCCCATATTTGTTCTTGCGAGTATGAGCTCCCCTTGCGTCAGGCTTAACCCTTTTGAAAGCCATATGTCTAGCGTTTCGGTAAGGCTGGAGATCCACTCTAGTGTTGCATTATCGAGCTTATCGGCTACTTCGTCGGGCGCATAACCTCTAGAATATTCTTTCCATACGCACATTGTGCTATTGGTAACATTCATTAATTCTTTGAAAGTAGCGATGGCCATCTCTATCCTTTCGGTTTTTCTGGTTGGATGAATCTCTAGTCAAACACGATGCTTAAGTAACGACATTACAGGCTTCCCATGCTGTACGTGCAGTAGCTTTCGTAGCTGGAGCTGGCATCGATGCTTTTCATGTAGACCTGGCGGTCGTCGACTTTATCGATGAGGGGCTCCTTGAGTACCGCCTTGATCTCGGTGGCGATCCTGACAAAGAGGGAATCCAGGGCTCTACGCTTGCTCAGCAGCTCCTCCTCATGCGCCAGCTCGAAGGAGCTGGTTATGCCTAATTTGTTTTCCAGGGTCATTAATTGCCTTCCATTTCGAGCAGATGGTTGCACCGTCTATTCCTTCTTCAAATCGTCGCGGTTCTCGAGAATTGAGCGAATCGCCTCTCTATCGCTCTCGCTCGGCAATTTCGCCAGCTCCTCTTCCATCCGCTCGGGGCCCATCTTCGCCTTGTCCCAATCGAAATGACTGTTGGCGCCCCCGCTCGCGATGCGTCTTTGCGCGCCTGCGGGGTCGCAGGAGGCCTTCCAGCGGAGGTGCTCCTCCTCGCCGATCTTCTCG